>Ga0326728_10000663_pt1 | contig 131479 bp, 128 predicted proteins | sample MB3enrmetagenome_FD_207602 | JGI IMG/M metagenome (GOLD analysis project Ga0326728, IMG submission 207602) | Lab enriched peat soil microbial communities from McLean, Ithaca, NY, United States - MB31MN | ecosystem: Environmental > Terrestrial > Soil > Wetlands > Peat | place: USA: New York...
ACAGCAACTTCCTGCAGGGCAGGGAATTGTTGAGGGAGGAGACCGAGGCTTCACTTAGGCAGGCCATAGCTCTCTTCGAGAAGGCCATCGAGCTGGATCCCAGATTCGCGAGAGCGTACGTGGGCGTAGCAGAATGTCACCAATTCCTTGCTGACAAAGGAAATGAGCCCCGTGACATCTCCGTCACGACTGTGAGGCGACTGCTGGAGCGCGCCCTCAACCTCGACCCGAACCTTCCGGAGGCCCACTCGTCGCTCGCGGTGATGTTCTTCAACGAGGACGACGTCGGGGCTTCGGAAGCGGAGGCGAGAAGGGCGCTGGAACTTAAACCGAGTCTGCCAGACCCCTACTGGGTGCTGTACGAACTGGCGGCAGTCAAGGGAGACCAGGGGGAAATGGTGAGGCAGATAGAGTCAGCCCACCGCTTGGACCCCATCCGACCCGACTTCATCTACCGGGTCGGGTTGGCATACTTCTATACGGGGAGGGATCAGGAGGCGCTGGAGTTCTGGAAGAAGAGTGAGCAGCTGGCCCCGGCTTTCGCGTACAGGGGTATGGCAGAGTACTACCTAGCCAAAGGGAACCTTGAGAAGGCTAAGGAGCTCCTTGCGAAGTTGGAGAAGCTCGATCCCACCAATCCTCGGGTCACCTGGATGGGCGGGTTCATCGCGGCCATGGATGGCGACAGGGAAAGGGCATTGCTCGCAGTGAGGAAGATCGAGAACGCCAAGATGGGTCCGGTAGGCTTCAACTTCATCGGTTTCGTCTACCGTGCCCTCGGAGACCTGGACTCCTACTTCGAGTACATGAACAAGGCCGTCGAAGCCCATGCACTGGTTGTCGCAGCGGTGATGCACTCGCCCCTCTTCGCCGGGGCAAGGGCCGACCCCCGATACCGGGAACTGGTAGAGAGACTCTGGAAGCAGTGTGGCCTAACAAAATAGAAGTCGTGCTTAGTCTGTAGTATCCCTGGTGTGGCCGTTCAAGATTGGGCTGTCGTTCGTTTGAAAAGCGTGTGTGAAGATCGTGCTGCGACCGTCGTTGAGAAAGATGGCATGTTGCGGCGAGACGAAAGCGTGCGATTAGGCGAATGCTCCGAGCCCTACTATCGCTCCGAATCCTATCAAGGCGAGTATTATCGCTATGATAGCGAGTACGATGGTCGCAACTATACCTACGATCGCTGCTTTGCTCCAACTAGTCTTGAAGAAATGTTTGATTAGAGCAACCCAAATTACGAGCGTGATTAGTAGTCCCAGCAATCCCTGCACTAACGCGCCGAGAACCGTGTTGATAATTACTCCCAGCACAACTATCCAGGCCGCGTGCACTAGACTGGCGGGCTTGCCTACCATGGCTCGACCGATAAGCCACAGAACCGGGACGAGAATTATCACGCCAACGATTATGTCGACTATTACTGCGACTGCGCTAACCATTGGGGTTCCAGCTTAGCACGAGTATGTCTCCAATATAACGGTAATACTCCTTCCCGTGCATTGTCCGGCGTGCAAAGCGGCGTCGCCAGAGTTTCGTTCGAGGTAGGCTTATTATCGAAACTCTGGTCAGCGGAATCGAAGGGGCATAGCGGTTGAACGTCGATCTTGCGAAATTGGCCGTCGACCACGCCCGAGGTCTTGGTGCTGAATATGCGGAGGCTCGAGTTCAAAGCGACCTTGGCCACACGTACACTTTGAAGAACGGCACACCCGAACCCGTGACCATCGAAACTAAGCTCGGTGTGGGTGTCCGCGTCATTGTCGATGGTGCTATGGGCTTCGCCTCGACGAACATCATAGAGGGGGAACGGGTCCGTTCAGCGACTGAGACCGCGGTCAGAACTGCTCGCGCTTCAAAGCGTCTTCTGGCTTCGCCTATTCGGCTATCGGAGGAAGAGTCGTGGGAGGATGAATGGGATGCTAAGATGAAGGTAGACGTTCGAAATGTCTCCGCCGAGGAGAAATTCAGGCTCCTCTTTACGATTGAGAAGAGCCTCGTGTCGGAGAACGTTCATGTTTCCCTTCCTTCACGCATACTGGTTTTCGATGAACAACTAACCGAGAAAGCCTACGTAAACAGTGAAGGTACGAGGTTACATAGCTTCGTCCCACGCCTCAGCCTCGTGTACTATCTTACCGCGGAAGAACCTGGAGTCGGTGTGGTTCAGCGGTTTAGACACGAGGCGCAAAGCCGCGGATGGGAAGTGACAAGCGAATGGAAGCCTGCCGAAATTGCGGCAGGCGACGCTAAGATTCTTGGCAGACTCCTGAGGGAAGGTAGGGCGGCTCCGAAAGATGAATTGGACGTGGTCCTGGGACCGGAAGTTACAGGAATAGTATGTCATGAATCATGCGGCCACCCGCAGGAAGCGGACCGGATCTTGGGCCGCGAGGCTGCGCAAGCGGGAGAATCCTACGTAAAGCCGGACATGCTCGGTCGGAGGATAGGAACGGAGCACGTCACGATAATCGATGATCCCACATTGCCTAACTCCTACGGGTTCTATCTCTATGATGATGAGGGGGTAAAAGCGGGGCCAAGAACTCTCATCGAGGAAGGCATCATTTCCGACTTTCTACAAAACCGGGAGACGGCGGCAGAGCTTGGCAAGAAGAGTAACGGGGCATCACGATCCTCATCATATGATCGCGAACCGATAATTCGCATGGGGAACACGTACATGAAACCTGGCGACCATTCACTAGAGGAGCTCGTCGAGGGCGTGAGGCATGGGCTTTACTTGAAGAACTTCATGGAGTGGAATATTGACGATCGGCGATATAATCAACGGTATGTGGGTTTGGAGGCGTACATGATAGAGAACGGGGAAATCACTTTCCCCGTGAGAAACCCGATCCTCGAAATAACCACACCCGGCCTGTATAGCAGCGTCGACGCCGTCGGGAAGAATATGGAGTTTTCAGGCGCGACATGCGGAAAGGGTGAACCGATGCAGAGTGCACCGGTTTGGACCGGAGGACCTGCGATTCGGCTTCGCAAGATCCACCTGGGGTGATGATGCGAGATGGATCCGAACGATGTGCTTCAACAAATTCTGCTAACCGCCAAGAAATCCAATGTACAATCAACCGCAGCCGGATTCAGGCGAACGCAGAAGAGAATGGTTCGATTCAGCAACAATTCGATAACAGTGACTAACAGTTGGTTCTCTGAAATCCCGACGATCTACCTTGTTTCAGATAAGAGGAGGGCGGCATGCGTCATTGAGCAACAAGATCGGGAGGGCCTGGGTAAAGCGGTTGAGGAGCTTGCAACGACCATGCGTCTCACACCGCCAGGCGACGTGATCTTCAACCTCCCGAGAGGGCCCTTCAATTATCAACCGGTAGCGGGAACATGGGATGAAAAGATAACCACGGCGGAAACTGAACTCATCGATGCTGTTGAAGTGGGGGTTAATGCCGCAAAGAAGGAGGGCGCAGTCCGAGTATCTGGCGTAGTCACGACGCAGACGCGAGAGCGATACGTGAAAACATCGGACGGAGCCGAAGGGTCGGACAGAAACACCGAGATTGCGATGACAATCCGTGCCTTCGTCGATGACGACGCAAGCGGTCAAGGAATCGCCCTCGCAACAAACTTCCGACAATTCAACCCCGAAGAAGCGGGTCGTACCGCCGGCCGCATAGCAAAACTAGCCGTTAACCCTCAGACGGGCGAGGCCGGTAAGTATCAAGTGGTATTTGGCCCCTCAATCCTAGCGAGCCTACTCGGCCGCGTGGGAGATTCAGCCTCCGCCTATTCCGTAGACCTCGGCCTGTCGTTCTTCCAAGGAGCATTGAAACAGCGGGTCGCTTCTGATGCTCTGACCCTCGCAGACAACGCAAGGCTTGAACATGCCCCCGGCTCCACAACACTCGATGACGAGGGGTACCCGACCCAAGAGAACTGCCTGATCAGAGACGGCATCCTCGAAACATATCTGCACACCTCCTACACGGCGGCGAAACAGAAGGCACCGTTAACGGGAAACGCGAGATTTGACGCAGGCATAGGAGGAATGACTCCTGTCCCCCACAACCTCATACTAAAGCCCGGGCAAGATTCGTGTGACGCTTTGATCGACCGGGCCCACGATGGGCTGTATATAACGAATAACTGGTATTTGCGCTTCCAAAACTACCGTACGGGCGATTTCTCAACCATCATACGGGATGGCGTTTTCCGCATAATTAATGGGAAAGTGGTTCACCCCGTGAAAGGCCTGAGATTAAGCGATAACATGATTCGCATTCTCAGATCCATCAAAGCGATGTCGACTGAGAGAAATTGGATCAAGTGGTGGGAAGTGAATACACCAACATTAACGCCCTACGCCCTCGCAGATGGTATAGGAATAACAACAGCCAACAAGTGATCGCTGCTTGATATAGGTCGATGAGTTGAGTCAATGCGATGCCAATGAGGATGCACGTAGCCTGCTGGATAGTGGTAACGGGCATATGCCTAACTATCCTCTCAGGCCCCTCCGCTAATGCAACACTCTGCCAGACAATTGGAGCCCACACTCTTTACCCTCACTCGGCTTTACCCGGACAGGTCGTACCTGTGACGACAACTGTGGCTGGGTCATGCACCTCCGATGGGGAAGACTATTTTGGAGTGCGAGTGGACGTAGTCGACAGCACATCAAACATCGTTCTATCCTCGAACAGCACTCCTATCGGGTACAACGCAAACAACTTCTCCGTGAAAGTCTCCAACGCCGCACTGAGCCCAAAGAACAATCAAACCTGGTCAATTGACGTAAACACGTACCTCATTGAGGCTGGGGCGGCAAGCGGCAAATACCTACTAAATTCGACCACAATAACAATTCAGATCGGCGAGGATCCACTCCCAGAAATTCAACCCGCACCGAGCCTCATCGTGGCGCTCGCCGCGGTGCTGTTAATCTTCACGCGAAGAATTCACGCTTTGCAGAAAGCACGTTAGGCGATGGTGGGTCATTTAATGAAGAAGTTTGTTGAGTTGAGTCACCCAATTGAGGATGGCATGCGGGCGTACCCTGGCTATCCGAGCCCAAAGATTGACGCTTTTATCACGAGGGAGGATTCACGAACCCGGTACGGAGGCAAAGCTGAGTTCCATATAGGCAGGGTGGAGATGGTGGGCAATGTTGGCACGTATCTAGACGCCCCCTTTCACCGCCACGCGGACGGCGTCGACCTAAGCCGAATCCCTCTTCAATCAATCGCCGGTCTGGAAGGCTTGGTTGTCGACGGGAATCCGGCAACTGATCGATCGATTTCTATTGGCTGCGATGAATCAGACGTCGCCGGCCGTGCGGTTCTGATCAGGACGGGTTGGGACAGCAAGTGGGGGACAGATGATTATTGGGCGCTGGGACCGTATCTGAGCAATGACTCGATCGACTTGCTTGTTCGAGCTAAGGCTGCTCTGGTTGGGGTCGACTTTTGGAACATCGATGATGTGGAGAACCTTTCTCGTCCGGCTCACACGCGCCTGCTGAAGTCCAACATCCCGATAGTAGAACATCTCACGAATCTCTCAGCCCTTCCTGAACTTGGATTCATCTTCTACGCCGTCCCGCCGCCGATTGTGAACGGTGCATCATTCCCCGTCAGAGCTTTCGCCGAATCGGAACAATAGACCTAGGATATCTGCGGCGTGTAGGAGGGTGATCTCATCAGGCAGGTTGGGACACCAAAACAAGGCGACGGGGTGCTATTTCGTTTCTCGAATCCAAGTTTTTGGTTTATCATGTCTGGTCCGGCCCCCGAAGGGCGGTAGTATGAAGGAGCAGACCAGCTGGCGAGTACTTAGGGCGTTGTGCGGAAACGCCGCTTGAACTCCGCCATAAAACGAGCTTTCTCCGCCAGAGGCCCCCCCTAGGGGGGGTAGCGGCTTGAATACGTCCGCACCCTGCTGAGCACCCATAAGCCACCAGACACGTTTCAATTCAAGTTCGTTGAACCGGTCATAGAATAACTGAACCGCCCTCTGTTCCACCAATTTTGTCTGCCCGCGCACAATTGAAGAATTCCCCTACTCAAAGTACCTACTCATAGTACGCCTCACTGGTGAGTCAAATCTGGCCACGCCCCACACGGGAAAGGTGGCCAAAACTGACTCAGATCGCTGATGTTCACAGGCACACGAAGCAACTGCGGGACGATGTCAAGGCTCTCCGGAAGTGAAGGCGGCTGTAAGGCTGGAGGATGGTGCGAATGACCTTGCCATGGGATCATAGGGTTGATTGGGCCTCATAACTGCCCGACGGGCTGAGGGGGCGTCGGACAGAGTATCGAGCCGTTGATCCTACGGACTTGTCGGGAGGCCTGGAAACATTCCTTTGAGAGCGACGGTTGCGAACGCAATTCCTAGTAGTGCAAGTACGAAGATTACGATGATGAGAATTATCCAGGCTAGTATTGCGATTACGATTGCCTTTAGCCAACCTACGCCGAAGAAGTGCTTGATCAATAGAAGTATGACGACTATTTCGATTATTTCCGCAATTATGCCTAAACTTCCTAAGAAATAGCGAATTATGTCGGTCACTATGATGGCCGATACGACTGTCAAAATTCCGTGCCAGTACGTTGCTCTGGGAGCACGCAAAGCCTTCGCTGCAAGCCAGACGAAAATGCCGCCAATAATACCTGCGATTACTAGGTCGATTATTAGACCGACGATGTCTGCCAAGTGTGACTCCGAATTTAGCTACGGCACATTAGGATTATAAGACTTTAGGGTCGCGAAAAGTCGCTGTTCTATCCACTCAGATCTGTCAGTCGGTCTCTGAAGAATACCGTTTCCTCCTCGTCTTCAATTCGCGTTCAGCATTCATATGAATGACACATCAGGGTGGATAGCTCAGGTGCGAAAAGTCGCACTCAGGCTTTCTTTAGGGTTCGTTTGATTTCAGCCAGCGGCTGGGTATTTATCACGTCCTTCTTCTCGGCCCAGGCTCTGCGGGCGACGCCTATACCTAAGGTGATATTCTTCAGTTGCTCCTTGTTGTGGGCGTCGGTGTCGATCGCGAGCTTGCATCCGGACCTTAATGCGAGGGCGGAGTTGGCATCGTTCAAGTCGAGCCTCTGCGGCGAGGCGTTGATTTCTAGGTAGGTCTTAGTTCGCTTTGACGCTTCAAAGATTTCTTCAAAGTCGATGTCGGATGGATTCTTTTCATTGATCTTTCTGCCCGTTGGATGGCCAACGATGCTGACGAGCTCGGATTCCATCGCGGATATCAGGCGGTTGGTCATCTCCTTCTTGGTCTGTCTGAAGTTTCCGTGTATGCTTCCTACGACCACATCCAATTCCTTCAGAACCTCCCCTCCGCTCAGCGTTCCGTCAGCCGCGATGTCGACTTCCGCACCCTTCAAGATGTGAATAGCGGACAACTTCTCGTTTACTTGGTCGATTTCCTTCATTTGTTTCTGAAGGCGTTGTTCATTCAGGCCGTTGACGATTGGCATTTTGCTGTAATGATCTGTTATGGATATGTACTCGTACCCCAAGTGCATGGCGGCTTGTGCCATCTCTTCGATTGTCTGCTGCCCGTCGCTCCATTTGGTGTGAACATGCAGATCACCGCGGACCCCGTCGTAGGGTAAGAGGTTTGGAAGTTGGTGCTTCATTGCGGCCGCCAATTCTCCTCGGTCCTCCCTGAGTTCTGGCGGAATAGTTTCCAATCCAAGCTTGCGGTAGACTTCGTCCTCCGTTCGGCCCGCGAGTTGTTGGTCGCCCTTGAATAGCCCGTACTCGTTCAGTTTGAAGCCTTGCTCTATCGCCAGTTTACGCAAAGCTATGTTGTGGTCTTTTGACCCCGTAAAGTACATCATGGCTGAACCAAAGGACCCTTCATCAACGACACGGAGATCTACCTGTAAGTGATTGTCCAGAAGAATAGAAGACTTCGTCTCGCCCTTTTCAAGGACTTTCGTAACGCCCGACAGTCGTGCGAAGTCGTCCGACAGTAGCGATACCAACTTGGATGTTGCGACTATGTCTATGTCGCCTACGGTTTCCTTCATCCTACGGAGCGAGCCGGCCGCTTCGACCCGACCTACCTTCGCGGCGGCCACGCCTCTCAGTCTCTCGCAGATGTCGTTAGCGATTGGTAGTGCGTCGCCTAACAGAGTTCGGCCCTTGGACCGTTTTGCTAGTTCAATCCCGCTGAGAATGTTTTCCTCCGTCTTTGGCCCTAACCCTTTGACTTCTCGGACCTTGTGCTCTTGAGCGGCCCGCTGTAGATCCTCAAGCGATTTGACTCCGAGTTTTTTGTAGAGTAAACCAACTGTCTTAGGGCCAATCCCTTCCACTGCCAGCAGGTTCTCTAGGTCAACTGGGGTCTTTTGCTTGAGTTCCTCGTAGTATCCTAGAGTGCCGGTCTGGATAATCTCCGTGACCTTTTTCGCGATGGCGTCGCCGACTCCTGGTAGGTCCGTGAGTTTACCTTGGGCATACATTTCTTCAATTGGTTCGGCCATGGATTCGATAGTGCGGGCGGCCCGCCGATACGCCCGAGGCTTGAATTCAACGCCCTGCATGTCGAGCATGTCAGCAATTTCGTTGAGAATGCGGGCGACCTGCTGGTTCTTCATATCAAATACACCCTCCTCTTGCTCTATAAAATTACAATCGTGCCGGACGGCGGGTTCCGCACTTTTCACCCTCCTTCATCATGTGAGTTAGCAAAGGAGAAGTGTTAGTTGGGAGTAGCCTTGGAGTGAAGGAAGCTTGTACTCAGGCACCGGAGATGTGAAACGAATCGTTACGCCGCGCCATTCAGATTCTTCCAAGAGGGATTTCGGCTGCTTGTTGGTAGTTGGTGGGAGTGAGGTTTACTCTGGCGCGCCTGCTTTGGCTGGGATGGCGGCTTTGAGAACCGGCTGCGGGCTCGTTGTGATAGCGGCGCCCACCTCGGTCGCCTCAACAATCCGCGCTTATTCCCCCAACCTCATCGTTCACCCTCTTTCTGGCAATGTTGTGGGCCCTCGTTGCCTCGGTGAGTTACGGAAATTAATCGAATCCTCCGACGCGCTTGTCTTAGGCCCGGGTATCGGATTGGATCCTAAAACCAGGGCTACCGTACCGTCAATTGTGGGGATGGTGGCCAAGAGTCGCAAGCCGGTCTTAATCGATGCGGACGCACTCAGAATCTTAGCGGATGAGAAACGACTGTTCCGGGAGGCAAATGCGGTAATTACTCCGCACGCCGGCGAGTTTAGGGCGATCTCTGGCGAGAAGGTGCCTAACGGCTGGCGTCGAAGAGCGAACGTATGCAAGCGCTTCGCATTGAAACATTCCTGCATTGTCCTCCTTAAAGGGCATAACACCGTCGTTTCTGACGGTCATCGTGTGAAGGTCAATCGTACCGGAAACCCAGGCATGGCTGTGGGCGGGATGGGCGATGTTTTGTCCGGAATCATCGGAGCCTTTCTGGCACAGGGGTCCGACCGATTCTTCTCAGCAGTGGCTGGGGCTTATGTGCACGGGTTAGCGGGTGATCTAGTCCGTGAACGCACTGGGTTCCACATGGTAGCGTCCGACCTCATAGAAGCACTTCCGACCGTTCTTCGACGCTATGATCGTGAATTCGGGACCAAAGGTTATACCTGACAAGCCGAACGAGCGTGGCTATGGCCCTTACAGTCTATCACGTGGATGCGTTCTCGGATTCAATCTTCAGCGGAAACCCGGCTGCCGTCTGCATTCTGCCGGAGCCGCGCGAAGACGCGTGGATGCAGAAGCTAGCACAGGAACTGAACCTGTCGGAAACTGCGTTTCTCCAGAAACGGGGAGACGGTTACAACCTTCGCTGGTTTACACCGTTGATCGAAGTGGACCTATGCGGCCACGCAACACTCGCAAGTGCCCATATTCTGTGGGAACAGGGACTCCTGCGGGCTGATGAAGCTGCTCGATTTCATACGCGAAGCGGATTACTCAAGGCCGAGCGCCGCGGCGAATGGATTGAATTAGATTTCCCGGCACTCCCCGATCGGAAAGTGACAATCCCTAGAGGCATGGCAAGAGCCCTCGGCGTCCGACCAAAGTATCTTGGCCGAAGCAGGTTTGACTTCATAGCCGAAGTTGAATCTGAGGCAACAGTTCGAAGGATTAAGCCGAACTTCACACTCTTGTCCGCTCTGCCAATCAGGGGGCTGATCGTCACGGCAAAAGCTAAGACCCCTCCATTTGATTTTGTAAGTCGATTCTTCGCTCCCAGAGCCGGCATCAACGAAGACCCGGTTACGGGGTCATCACACTCCGTCCTAGGGCCGTTCTGGAAAGGGAGACTAGGTAGGAGCGAGATGCTGGCGTACCAAGCTTCGAAGCGAGGGGGAGTATTGCGAGTTAGGGTTGGGGATAGGCGAGTGTTCATCGGTGGAAAAGCTATAACCGTACTTCGCGCGGAACTCCGCGAACAAAACCCAAGTTCGCCTGTGATTGCATCAACCCGAGCCGACGTCCGCGCCGAGCAGTGATCTATAATCGTCATAGTCGGATCGCGAGAAACAGACGAATACGACCTCCTCAATCTTCGTAGGGCCGCTGAGATATTCGCGCACGGTGGAGGCCGCTATCCGTGCGGCGCGTCTCAGCGGAAAACCGTACGCGCCTGTACTGATTGACGGAAAAGCAATTGACTTCATGCCATACTGGTCGGCTAGTAGAAGCGAGTTGCGATAACAATTCCTCAGGAGCTCATCTTCCCCCGCGTTCCCTCCTCCCCAGATCGGGCCGACGGTGTGGATGACGTATTTCGCTGGTAGCCCGTAGCCTTTTGTGACCTTTGCCTGACCCGTGGCGCACCCGCCGAGGGTGCGGCACTCTCTGAGCAGTTCGGGACCGGCCGCCCGGTGTATTGCGCCATCAACGCCCCCGCCGCCGAGCAAGGAGGTGTTGGCGGCATTCACGACCCCGTCTACTCGTTGCTCAGTAATATTACCAAGAACGACCGAAACCCTTGACGTCATCTAACGTCGCCCGCTAGTACCGGAATTAGGTTTTCGTCACTGATTGGGCTTATTTTCGCTTAGCCCGTGCGACTCCAAGAGAGCAACCACATTCCTTCTCGAGAGTGTGTAGAGGAGAATTGAACCTAGGAGTCCTATAGCCGCCAGGCTTCCTAGAAATATTCCCAGCCAACTCAGGGGAAGAGGAATCATCAGGAGATAGCTCAGGTATGTACCAACGACCAAAGTGACTACTAGGATTTCGACGCCCACGCCAACCGGCATCCATCTATTGCCTCTTCGAGCCACAATCTTCCAAGCCAGTAGGGTGGCGAGAAAGTTGGCTAGAGCACCGCCGATCATATCAACGGGGCCTAACCCGCCGAAGACGTTAGCTACGAAGGCGCCCAACGATAACCCCAATATGGCGGGCCATCCGAACACCATCGCTAACGGCAGCAGTGCATCGGCTACTCGCACTTGGAATATCTGAAAGCTAATGGGGGCGAGGAATACAACGCCTACGGCGTAGAGCGACGCAAACGCCGCGGTTAAAGCGATTCGAATAGAATCTCGTGTCTTCAATCTACTTACTTACCTCCCTACTCCGGGGTTTCTTTGGCGCATTCGGGTGGGAGGGTCCACTCACGCGCCTCGATGTCGAGTTTGAATATGCATCAGAATTAAGTCTTACTCAAGATACAGGTTGACATATGATGGGGGAGCGGAAGAGCTTCCGCTTCTTCGGACGGTTATGCTAGGTCGGTTCGCTTTGCTAGCTTCTTAGTTCTCTTCACTAAGTCCTTGCCGCTTTCGGATATTTTCTCGCGTGTCTTCGGGTTGCCTAGAACTCCTACGATTACTGCGCCGATCGCGAAGGAAGCAAGAGCGAGTGCGAAGCTTCTCTTTGATTCTCCGTTCATACAGATTTGCCCTCCTGTGTAATGCTGATTCCGCATTGGGTGTCGTGATATATTAATGTACCATAAATGAAACATTAATATACCATCAAAAGTGTATGGGCGCCCCATGGCAGTCAGCCGAGTTGGACATGAGGAAGGCACGCATCCGAAAAATAGCCACACCCCCAACCAAACCCAAAGTGGCCTGACCATCCAACGTGCACCCATGTCCAACCACCGACTGCCGCCCCCAACGAGGTGAAGATCTCTTGGTGAAATGTCTGAAATGCGGCGGCGAAGTAACCGGCCCAGCAAAGGAATGGGATATGCATCCGAAAGACGGCCGTGGCCCGGCATTGCACATCAAACACTTCTCCTGCCCACAATGCGGAAAGAAATTCCGCCTAGCAACAAAATTAGCCGGCGCATAGCGTGACCCTACGACAATTTGTCCGGGTCCACCCTCTTTCTCTTCCTATCAGACTGGCGGGTTCTCTAACTGCCTCTTCTCACGCGGCTGTTGCGTCCACTTCATGAATTCCGGAGACGGCTCCTCCTCCCTATACAATTGCTCTCGACGGGCTTCCAATAGGGCGTTTGGCAGATTGAGGTATCCAGCAGCCGTCGTGACTCTGTTTTCCGCGCCGTCCGCAGCATCAAACACGGGCCTGGCATCTGCTTCCCAACTTTCTGATCGCAATAGATGGTGTTCAAGAATTACCGTAGGGATAATTTTGGCAATCTTGGCGGCGTTCATGATCCCATGCTCGATCGCGGTCTCCTGCACTCTGACCCCTTTGAGATATGTCGGAGGGCCGCCCAGCACAAGGGCATCGGGCTTCTCCTTGAGTATAAGTTGCCGTGTTTCGTCAGACATAGGCCCTTGAACGTCGGATGCGTGAAGGAACGTCTCTCCTCCGAACTGTACGCAAGTCATTAGGACCCATCCCATCTCCGAAAGCTCTTCGCCGTGCGGTACGGGCTGTGACAGAGTGACTGTGGTGGAGCCAAATTCGAATGACCGCCCGTCGGCAACTTCACATTTTCCGCCCGTCCTTTTTACGAACCGTTGGAACATCCATCCGCGCCTGCGTTGGTTGAAGTTGATCGAATTCCGAATATCCTTGACGAGGACCAGTTTGTCTTTGTAGATCTGTTCGGCTTCCTGGGCGCTGGAGCCGACCCATACGGTTTCCGTGTAGTTTGGCGTATGGTGATCGTTATGATAATGCGAAACTACAATCGCATCCGCCTTCTCTGCGTGCGAACGGATTCTAGCACGGCATTCATTTCTGGCCTGATATTCGCGGGGGTGCGGGAGTTTCCCAAACCTGGGCCCGAGGGCTACACCCGCATCGATTAGGAGCTTCAGGTCAGGCGTCTCGACGAAAGTGCACATGGATCGGACGCCAAGGCTTTCGAAACCAACTGGAATAAAGCGAATCGAATTCAACTTTGCTATCTCTTCCTGGCGCCCGGCCTCCTGCCGCGACCGAGATATGCTTGGAAAACGTCTAGATTAGGGTGTGCCAGCGGTGTATGAATCGATTTTGCGCAACTTTGGATTGCCTCCCGGTTCTATGTTGGCGACGCTTTCCATTCGAACATTGGACGTTCGCAATACGAAAGTGCCCACGAAACCGACTGGGATATCCAAATAGGCGACTTGAACATTACTGATGTTAGCGGGCGATGACGAGTCTGGCCCAATTGACTAAAGTGTGAGAAGGATCTTGAGTGCCGAGCCTGCAAATGTAATGTATCTAGGATGCTTAGGCAGATTATCATGTTTGAGTGTTCACCGGTGAACACCTTTTTGTGCACGCGGCTCATCGGTGACCCACCCTGGTTTTCGCGACTCGCCCATGAGTCGCGTAAAAACTATGCTTGGTCAGCGAAGCGCAAACCTAGCTGGATAGTTTTCGTCCGCAGCTTCCACAGTGCTGCGCGTGATTTGGGTTAACCGTGCTACAGAAGGAGCATGTCCGTGTCGAGAGTGATTTGCCGCAACCCCAACAGTGCTTGTTGGCTGTTGGGTTTCCTAACCCGCAGAATGTGCAGAAGATTACGTCAGGCCTTGGTTGGGTGGGTTGCGTAAAGGTCACGCCGCTGCGCAAGTCATGCTTCATGAATATGTTCCGAGTTACCCTGGCATGAGCCAGAATTCGTTTCCGTCGGGGTCCTTGAACATCGCGTAGGTGCCCCACTCTGTCTTCTTGGGTTTCGTGGTGAACTCTACCCCTTTTCCGCTCATTTCCGTGTACGCCTTATCAAGGTCGTCCACTGCGAATGCGATGCCGGTGTTGCCTTTCTCGAGCGGTGTAGTTTCACAAAGGTGTATCAAAATGTTCGATCCCTTTGGAGCGACCGTAATCCAGTGCCCTTCGTTGTCTCGAACCTCCAGCCCGACCTTTTCCTCGTACCATTGCGCCGACTTCTTGGCGTCTGATACCACGACGGCTACGTCCATGATCGACTTAATCATTCGAACAAACCTCGCACCAGTAGCGTTTAGGTGATTACTTAAAGCATTATGAAACATCTACCGTTCGGTTCAAAATGGCCGCCCTACGGACTGGGAAGATTCCAACAGAGGTTCTTGTTCGTAACGTGTTTCGGTATAAGGGAGCTAAAGACCGTTCCGTAATTCTTGGGTCGTCCGTTGGCGAGGACGCTGCTTTGGTATCGCTGGGCAGAGACGTACTGGTTCTGACCACGGATCCAGTCACCGGCACAACGTCCGACGTGGGGTGGCTTGCGGTTCACGTGAACGCCAACGATGTGGCTTGTAGAGGCGCGAGACCCAGGTGGTTCTTGTGCGATTTGCTTCTTCCCGAGCGATCCAGCGCCGTCCTAGTTGATACTATCATGAAACAAATTGATGCCGCTGCTAGAGGCATGGGTGTTGCTGTCGTGGGCGGCCACACGGAGGTGACCCCTGGACTGAAACGCCCGATCGTCGTAGGGTACATGGTTGGGCTGGTTTCGAAGAGGCGATTTGTCACATCACACGGGGCACGCCCGGGAGACAAGATTATCATGACAAAAACCGTGGGGATTGAGGGTACGGCGGTTCTGGCCGCTGACTTTGCCCATCGGCTTCGCGGGAAGATCGGCGTCAGAGAGCTTAGGCGGGCCAAGGGGTTTCGGAGCCTGATTAGCGTAGTAGATGATGCGTTGACTGCTGTGGACGCCGGAGGCGTCAGAGCTATGCACGATCCCACCGAGGGAGGGCTGCTGCAAGGTGTCTGGGAGCTTGCGGAAGCATCGAAAATCGGCGTGGTGGTATATGAGTCTCGGGTCGCGATTCGGCCTGAAACAAGCCATGTGTGTTCCGCAGTCCGAGTGGATCCATTGCGGCTGATGAGTTCGGGATGCCTCCTCATTGTTGCCGATAAAGGAAAGAGTAATGGGATTTTGCGCAAGCTGAGACGGCGGGGTATCGAGGCTAATATTATCGGAGCTGTGACCCCTCGAAACGAGGGCCGAAAACTGGTAAGGGTTGATGGTAGGGTGGTGAGAATTCGGCCTTCGGAACGAGATGAGCTTTACAGGGTTATCGAATTGTATCGAGCGGAGTGAAGCTGGCGGTTTAGAAATTTAATGTTGCTCGTCAATCAGTTTCACCTTGCTCTCCTACTTTTATCGGTTGGGATGACAAACCACATAATATGGTGGTCTAGTCCATGTCAAGGGTAGGGGCTCTCGTTCAGTTGTCTTCCGACATAGTGAAAGAGACGTTAGAGAGGCCGACAGTCTTCAAGGACGAAACGCCCCTTTCGTTAGAGTTCATACCTCGCAACCTTCCTCACCGCGAGGAACAGATGCGTTTCCTCACACAACTCTTCCGGTTCTCCCTCGACAGCCCATTCTCCACAAGCCAACGTGTACTCATAACGGGCGATGTCGGAACTGGAAAAACAGTTCTAGCCCAACGCTTCGGATCAGACCTAGTCAAAGCTGCACGGAGCCGCAAAGTCAACCTTCACTATGTACACGTAAACTGCCGCGAAGCGAAAGGCAGCCTCTTCATGATCATAAAACGAATCCTAACGCAGTTCGAGCCCGAATTTCCGAAACGAGGCTTCGCACCCGAAGAACTTCTCCACACCCTCATGGATATGCTTGACGACAAGGGCATACACCTCATACTCGGCTTGGATGAAGTTGAGCACCTGATCAGAGTTGAAGAATCAACTCCAATCTATAACCTAACCCGCATCCAAGAGGAACGTGTTGGAAAACCAAACCGCCTATCACTAATCTTCATACTCCGAGAATTTGAATACCTACAAAAACTGGACAGGAGCACTATCGACACATTACAACGGAACATAGTCAAACTCGACAAGTATAGTTCCCGCCAATTAATCGACATACTTCGAGACCGCCTCAACCTAGCATTCAAGGAAAATGTCGTGACCGACGAAGCTTTGGAACTCGTTGCGGATGTAGGAGGGCAAAGCGGCGATGCCCGGTATGCTATCGAACTTCTCTGGCGAGCGGGGAAGTATGCGGATTCAGAACAATCAAAGCGAGTTCTAACCGACCATGTTCGGAAAGCTGCTGGAAGCGTATACCCTATGCTACGCGGCGAGTATATTGCCGCGCTATCCCCACACGAAAAATATATGCTACTAGCCTTAGCAAGAATCCTTGAGGAATCACAGGAAGCCTACGCAAACATCGGAACCGTTGAACAGGAATACAAAGCCGTCTGCGAAGAATACGATGACAAACCCAGAAAACACACTCAGATCTGGAAATACGCACGCAGCCTGGGCGCCATAGGCGTCATAACGGCTTCAAAATCTGGCGAAGGCATACGCGGCAAAACAACCCTACTCGGGCTGCAAAACATACCCGCCTCCACCATGCGCGAACAATTGGAGTCAGCGCTAGCTCCCGCACGCAAAAAACGTCACCAACTAAAGTAGCTAAACCCTCGACGCCGGCCAGCAGAAGAAAGCGCGCCACAATAGATAACTTACCATCCAACGCTACCTCCGTCAGGAGGCTGCGTGAATGCGACGCTTCTCAATGGTAGATATTTCAACGAAAGACGTCATTCGCAGGGAAGCATATGCCGTTGGAGAGATTCGATTGAAGCCAAGCACAATAAAGCGACTCCAGAAAGGACGGATAGAGAAAGGCGACGTCATAGCTGCCGCAGAGGTGTCAGCGGTTATGGCCGGAAAAAACACGCCAAACATCCTGCCATTCTGCCATTCTATACCCATCACAACCATCCGTACAAGCCACAGCTACACGCGTGACTCGTTGAAGGTTGAATCTTACGTGAAAAGCCTGGCGAAGACTGGGGTCGAGATGGAAGCGCTAACTGCAGTCTCAACCTATCTGCTTACCGTCTGGGATATGGTAAAACAATACGAGAAAGACTCCAACGGACAATACCCCACGACCAGAATCACAAACATACACGTCACGAAGAAAGTGAAGCAATGAGTAAAGTCTCCGAACTTCACAAGAAATCCTCACCGACATCAGCCGGAGTATACGTGCTGACATGCAGCACCTCGAAATTCGAGCAGCTGAAACGAAAGCAGCGACCGGACGATGAGTCCGGCGACATTATCGAACGCCTCGCCGCCGACGCCGGTCATAAAATTGTAGACCGCAAGCTAATCGCCGATTCAAAGCCCATGATACGGAGCGCATTAAGGGCTGCCCTGGCTAGCCGAAAGGTCGACGTATTCATCGTTACGGGAGGAACCGGGCTCTCGCAGACGGATATTACGTTCGAAGCCATCTACCCACTCCTAGAAAGACAGATACCCGGCTTTGGCGAAATCTTCAGGAGAATTAGCTACGACGAGATAGGATCCGCCGCCATGATGAGCAGGGCGTTTGCGGGAACGGTCAAAGGCATGGCCGTGTTCTGTCTCCCCGGATCACCCAACGCTGTGAGGACCGCTATGGAGAGGCTGATTCTACCCGAGTTGGGGCACATAATCGGCCTATCTCGAAGAACCTAACGCTTCTTCCGAGGGGCCGAACGCCTGGCCGGCTTTACTGCCTTCGGCACCGCTTTGGCGGTTTCTGAAACCGCCGAGTTCTTCGCCACATATGCTTCATACGACCTCGGATCGGCCATTGTATCGTCACAAAGGCAGAACTTCAGCGACGAAACATTGTAGGTCGCACAGGCAGAGATGAATTCACATTTCTCACATAAAACCGGTCGACCATCAACGTAGCATTCCTGAACCGGGTCGCTAGTCGAAACCGCAGCGGCTTGCCCTTGTTTGGCGAATTTGATTGGCTTCGATAATATTGCGGTAAGCCTCTCCTCAACGGTATCTAAAGCATCAAGCCGTCTAACAGCGAACTCTCCGCTGGCCCTATCATAAGTAATTCCGGCACGCATTAATTGGATGAACTTATCCTTTCCCATGTAAGGAAGCTTGAAACCGGTGGGGTCAAGAACTTCCTCCGGACCCGTTGGTGCCGCCTGGATTTTTGACTCGGTCAGAAGAAAATCAATGTCACGTTCATCCAGGCCCAAGTTGGAGCCAATCTCTCTACCTTGAATGTTGTCCAGACGAAAGATTGCGACGAGAACCGGGACCAGGTACAGCCGCGCCTTACGCTTTGACAGGTGACATGCGTTCGCCAGGTGAGCGCACAAATGATCCAGCGCCCAGAGTCGGTACTGATACCGATCGACCACCTTGGTTGAGACTTTTGGTGCAACTTCAATCGCATGGTTGACATCCTCGTCGGGTTGATCTGAACCGACCATGGCTAACTCATTCAGTGCTAAGGGAAGAAGGCTCCATTCGGGCGTTCGATCTCGGCGCGGAAGATTGAACGGAGGGGGCATCATACCACGCGACCTACTCGCACCCACCATCCCGTAACCCATGTCGGCTCTGGATAGGGTATCGTAAGCGTTAGCCAGTTTCTCTTTCGACGTGAAGACGTACGGAAGCAAATCATGGATCAGTAATAGGAGTTCGTCACGGTATAGCGGAATCTCCGTCTCGTTCAAGGCGCGACGCGACAAGCCGAAGCCCTTACCGGCAAAGATCCTTCGAAGAGTATCCCGCTCATTAAGCTCCTTGGTGCGACTGGATTGTAACGTCGAGACATTAGCAGAGACCATGATTTGTGCGTCATTCAGCGCTGATCTTAGGTCCCCTTGGCTGTCTGCGGCTAAACGTTTCACCGCAGCGGATTGAAGGGATTTGCCCTCCGACATCAGAACGGCGTTTATGAGGCTGACTAGGAGGCGTGGACGAATTGGGTACATCGTGATTACAACGCACGCCTTCCTGAGGTCATCGAATTTCTCATCATCGACATCGTTCGCGGTAAGCACGACCGGAAGTGTTGCCTCCTTTATTGCCGTCAGGATTGCGCCCAGGCCGCCGCGATCTTCGCGCCCGAAGACTCCGTCGACCTCATCCAGCAAAATCAGATTCCCGCGAGCGCCGGTTGAAAATGAATCGAGGGTCCTCGATGACGTCATAGGTGCCAGGACGCTCTTGATCGATTTCTCGGTCCGAACATCGCTCGCATTCAGCTCCACCACCCGGAACGAGTAGTCGTTGGCTGCGGCTCTCGCGAGTGTAGTCTTGCCTACTCCGGGCGGTCCCACAAGCATACAGGCTTTTGTGGGCTTTTTCTTTAGCGTCCACTGTTTCACCCAGGCCTTGAAGGTGTTAACAGCTTCCTCGTTACCGATTATCTTCGCCGTAGTTTGTGGACGGTATTTCTCGGTCCAAGCTACAATCCGTGTCGTCTGCACTTTATTTTCTTCCGATTGCCGCGATTTGCGCCAGCATTGCGCTTAGCTGGATGTCTTCATTTGCTCCCTGCGTCAACCGGAAATCGTAATCGCCGAGCGTGCGGACCACCTGCACTTGGTTGTTACTAAGTTCTGGAATGCGGGTGATTTCGCGGTTCGCCGTGCGAATAATCTCTCTTCCGCTCACACCGTATTTGCCCATCAATTCATACATGATGTCTCTCGCTTTGATGAAATCGCCTTGAACGGCGAGCTTCAGCATACTACTTACCAGTTCACTCTGAGCTTCAGGAAGGAAATCTTTCAGATTTGAGAGCTCGAGTCTCCCGTCCTTCGAGCGGGTAGCCGCAACTTGAAGAAAGTTGACGGCACGACGGAGATCCCCCTCTGAGAGTTCAACTATCCTCGCCAAAGCCTTGGAATCGGCCTGGATCTTCTCGGCCTTACATATCCTCTCAAGGTAGGCGGTTGCATCAGCTTCGTCGAGTTGCTTGAACCTGAAGACGGAGCATCGGCTCTGTATGGGTTCGATTATGCCGCTTTGGTAGTTACAGATGAGTATGAACCGGCATGTTCGGGACGCGGTCTCCATGATCCTTCTGAGGGCGGTCTGTGCGTCCTTTGTCATCTCGTCGGATTCATCTAAGATAACCAGCCCGAACTGAACACCCGACGGGGCTGATTGGATTATCTGCGAAAAACCTTTGATCCGTTCACGGACAACTCCGATGCCTCTCTCGTCCGACGCGTTGAGTTCCAAGACGAGTTTTCTGAAACTTTCACCCATCAACTGACGAGCGATGCAGAGCGCCACGGTACTCTTCCCTGTCCCAGGGGGGCCGGCGAAGAGAAAGTGCGGCATCGTCGCTGGAGTTTTCAGAAGCGCTTGGATTCCTGCGATAGTTTCCTTTTGGTTAACGACTTCGTCGAGCATCTTCGGCCTGTATTTTTCAATCCACATGAGTTGACCGTCACTCATCATCCTGTTTCTCCGCCTGGTTTTCCATTGGTTTCCAGTGCAGCTGAAATTGCTTGTGTCATTCAAAAGTGTTGGCCCACGAATTATTAACATGAAATATCGAGCGCGGGGTTGCCATTTCACTTTCACTTGTCTCTCCAATCGCGAGTCTCCCTCCACAGGAAATCTCGATAAACTAGAATGAAAAAATCGTCATAAGCAATATAACCGGGGTCGACGAGCGAAGGCGAATTGGTGGTTCCTTGTGGCGTCCACGATGACAGTTGAAGACATCGACTTTGACTTCGAAAACTCCCCCGTACGAATCCAGTTGACACGAGAAATTCCAGACTTGCCGCCTAAACTGTCCCGGATGCTCAGCGTACGAACAGGGCAAGAAGTCGAGGTGCCTTACTGGACGGCAAGGGAACTTGTAAAGCTGGGTTACGCGAAGTTCCGGGAAGAAGACGTTCTCAATTACAACTCACTTTCAAAGATCCACTGGCGCGAAACCATTCCGGCCTCAAGACAACTGCCCGCTCTGCAACCGAACTTTTACTGCTTACTCAGACGCCACATGGCCGACCTGAGGGAACTAAGCAAGCAAGATCAAATCAAACTAAGAGAATTGGAAAGAACGGAGAACCTAGTTAGAGATATAGTGAACTGCAGAATTCGGAAGATCGTATCACTAGCGGCGTCCCCCACCCCATCTGAAGAACTAATCCAAGGCTTAACCTACGAGGAGAGAACGCTCTACACGGTATTGAACAGGACGATAACGGAATGGAAAGGCAAACTTCTGGGAAGCGAACTGAAGGCTTGACCGTCTCTCAAAGCCCGGAGGAACGGTTCCAAGACTTTTTGCGTTCCTTCTTGACCGAGGATGAATACAAATATAGAAAACGACTGGGCCACGTAGCACTATCCGGATCGCGATCCATCGTAGTCGACTTCGAAGACCTGATCGCATTCGACCCGGAGCTTGCTCGCTTCATTCTTGACAAACCGGATGAATACCTTGAGTATTTAGGCCGAAGCGCTTGGGCCCAGCTCAAAATTGAAGACCCAGAATATGCCGAGATCATAAAGAAACTCCGCGTAAGGTTCAGGAAACTACCCGAGAAACATTCTCTCCGCATGATCGGCTCCGAGAACATCGCGAGGATGCTATGCATCGACGGAATAATCGTTAGATCAACATCCGTCAAACCATTGCTGATCAAAGCCGCATTTCAATGCCGCAAATGCAACGCCATGACCTACGTAGAACAGGCGGGAGTGTTGATGCGTGGTCCTGGCGTGTGTCCGCATTGCCGCTCGAAGGTGTTTGAGTTCATGGAGAAGCAATCCACGTTCATGAACTCGCAAGAGATCCAGATCCAGGAACGCCCAGAGGATCTACCCCCCGGCCAGCTTCCTAGGGCTATGCACATCAAACTATCCGAAGACCTAGTAGACATTGCACGGCCGGGCGACCGCGTTTCGATCACCGGGATCGCTCGGGCTCAGCAAGAGTACGTGGGCCGGAAGGCGAGGCTCAGAACGTTCGATCTCCTCCTAGATGCGAACTACGTCGACGTTGTTGGGAAAGAAGTTGAGGTCGTTGAGATAACGCCGGAGGACGAGCGTCAGATCCGGGAATTAGCGAAGGACCCATTCATCCACCGTAAACTAATCGCATCACTCGCCCCGTCAATCTACGGATACGGGGACATCAAGGAAGCAGTCCTCTACCTCCTATTCGGAGGAGTGGGAAAGCGACTGCCAGACGGCGTAACAATTCGAAGCGAAATCAACGTACTCCTCGTAGGAGACCCTGGTGTAGCCAAGAGTCAACTGCTTCAATACGTCTCCCGAATAGCCCCACGCGGCTTATACACCTCCGGCCGCGGCACCACCGCAGCTGGACTCACCGCCGCAGTCGTTCGCGAAAAATCCGGAGGAATGGTGTTAGAAGCAGGAGCCCTCGTACTCGCGGACAAAGGAATCGCCTGCTTGACATCTGACGTCGAAGTTTACACAGGCGATCGAATCGCCACCGTCAGCGAGCTTTGGAATGTTGGAGCGCACCACAAGGAGCTAGCCAACGGGCAGGAAGTCCGCTCCCTCTTTTGTCCCGTGACATCGTACTACGGCGAGCAACGACTGGACGTGAAGTCCTATACCAATAAAATTGTGCGAAGAAAATACGATGGCTCGATCGTCAAAATTGAGTTCAAATCGGGACTCTCGATCAAACTTACGCCAGAACACCTTGTCCGCTCATCAAGATCCTCGAAGAGGATCTGGGTGCCTGCGAAGACTCTTCAACCTAACGATCTCGTGAAAGCACCCAAATCTTTGTGCAAACCACTCATCCTGGTTCCCGTAGGAGAAGAAATAGCCTATACCCTTGGCTGCATTTATGGCGACGGCTACGTAAATCCCGAAGGAATTACAATTACTCAGTCAAGAAATAACGAACACATTATCACGAACATGCAAACGCTGAGCCCGTACAAATTCGCTCGCTACGACGCAGCTGACAAAATCAAATACATCGGAGAATACGTCTTGGTCGAACGAGCGTCCAGACTCTGGACTTCAAACAAAGAGCTTCTAGAAATATACAATTCTACAATAGGAAACTCTCTCGATACGATTCTTCGATTTGACGATTCCGACCTTGCAGCCTTCCTCGCCGGGGTCTTCGACTCAGACGGTAACTTGAACTCAGTCAAAGGCAAATTGACATCGGTTAAACTCGCGCCGACAGTCAACGAACACCATCTTTCAGTGCTCTTATACGCTCTCAGAAGACTGGAAATTCGAGGCGCCCTCAGAAGAAGCAGAAGAAACCCCAACGTGCACATAATTCAGATCAGCGGCACCAGCATGGTTAGGTTCATTGATCAAGTGATCCCTTGGAGCGTGAAGGCCAAGATTGCCAAAAATTGCCAGACCAAGAGTAAGAAACCACACCTTGGAATGGATGAAGAACAGGTCAAAAGTGTGAATGTTGAACACTACGTAGGCTATGTTTACGACCTTTGCGTTCGAGAACACCACAACTTCGCGGCCGCCGGAATTTACGTGCACAATTGCATAGACGAAATGGACAAAATGCGACCAGAGGACCGCGTGGCTATACACGAGGCTCTGGAGCAACATAGCTACCACCCTCAAACTGAAATCCTCCTAGCTTCAGGAAGAAAGGTGAAGATAGGGGAATTCGTAGACTCCCTTTTTGTAAAGCAACGTTCCCAGAAGGTTCGGGGAAGGGATTGCGAAATTCTGTCGGTGAAGGGGCAAGGAATCTCGCTTATTACAACAAAGGACTTTCGCACGCTTGACACAATTGAAGTTGACCGTGTCAGCCGTCATGCCGCTCCGAAGCATTTTGTGGAGATTACGTACTCGAACGGTCGGCGCGTAACAGTAACACCTGAACACCCTGTTTACGTATTTCGTGACGGCGAGATCCGCACAGTTGCTGCTTGCAAACTACAGACGAAAGACTTCGCCCCTGGCCCTAGAAGGCTGGAACCTTTGGCGGCAATGGAAGATCTCGTCGCACCGTCGGTATCTCATCACAATGAGAAGACCATAACGCTACCTCGTTCCATGTCAGAAGACCTGGCGACCATTCTCGGTTACCTCATGACTGAGGGCTATTCGTACAGGGGTTCGGCTGCAGAGATCGGATTCGCTAACACCGACGCGTCACTCTTTCTCGACATGGACTCTGCGATGGAGAGGACGTTCAAAATACTGCCCTTAGATTATAGCAAAATAAACCGAACCCACCGGTATATCTCCTCCCGACTGTACAAGTACTGTTCACAGAATTTTCCAGGGCTAATCAAGAAAGCTCGTCAGAAGCGGCTTCCTGCTCAGTTGATGAACGCGCCTGTCAAAGTTGCCGTAGCTTTTCTACGGTCGGCCTTTAGGGGCGACGGGAGCGTCGAACCAACTACGTTAGCATATTGCACGTCAAGCAAGGGCCTCGCAGAAGATTATCAGGACCTGTTGCTAAGACTTGGAATCTTTTCGAGGATATTCACGGACAAGGCATCGTACAAGACCTATGTAACCGGCGATTCATTGCGCCGTTTTGCGCAGCTAGTCGTAAGCAAAGACGACAAACGGTACGAGAAGGTGATGGCTTTGGTTGATCGTAGCAAAGCCCAGCGCGGGCATGACGTGGTGCCGACAGATGCTTGTACCCGCCTGATAGAGATTCAACGCCTCTTAGGTATTCGAAACGACGGTTACTTCTGGAGGCATATCAAAGAGGGAAATGGAATCACCCGGCACGTACTAGACAGACGTATCGCAACAATAGAGCATCGCCTTGACTCTCTGCAACGCGCCATACCAGAGGCAAAAAGCATTCGACAACTTAGGGCGCTCTTGAGCTGGTCCCAAAGTAAAGCAGGGAGGAAACTGGGCCTCCACAGGGGAACCATTGACTACGCTGAAAGAGGCGGATATACTGATTCCGCACGCGCGAGCATTTTGAAGGCTCTGAGAGAGTCTGCGTCTGAAACGATCTCGCAGGGTCGAAGTGATATCAATGAATTACGAGCATTATCTGACCTTCGTTGGATCAGGATCACAGCCGTTCGAATGCTCGCCAATGAAGGCCAACAGAAAACGCCCTGGGTTTATGACGTAACCGTGGAGCCAACGCACAACTTCGTCAGCCATGGCGTGATCCTGCACAATACCGTCAGCGTTGCAAAGGGAGGTATAGTTGCTACGCTGAACGCGCGCGCCGCTGTGTTAGCGGCGGCTAATCCGTCGCTGGGGCGATATGATCCCTACCGAAATATAACGGACAACATTAACCTCCCAGTTACTCTGCTTTCACGCTTCGATCTGCTCTTCATAATGAAAGACGTCCCCGAGCCCGATTCGGACAGCCGCATGTCGGAGCACATTCTGACACTCCACAGGTTGAAGACGACACCGGAAGAACCGCCGCTTGTCCCAGAGCTTTTGCGTAAGTACATCGCCTACGCTAAACGCATCGAACCAGCTTTAACCGAAGGGTCAGTAAATGCCATCCGGCAGTATTACTTGAAGATGCGCTCGCTCTCTGGATCCACCGAATCCCCAATAGTCATCACACCGAGGCAGCTGGAAGGGCTCGTGAGGTTGGCCGAAGCACGGGCGCGCAGTTTTCTGCGCGACCGCGTAGAAGCGGAAGACGCGCAAGCGATAATTCGACTGATGACGCTTTCGCTCCAAGACGTAGGCATCGACACAACCACGGGCAAGATCGATATCGATGTGATAATGACGGGCAAGCCCAAGAGCCTCAGGGACAAGATGCAAGACGTCTTGGGCACTTTCGCGGACTTAGAGAAGCAACTTGGCATAGTTGAAGATTCTACGCTCTACCAAGCTTTAGCGCGGAAACCGGACATCACCGAAGACGACGCCAGACGCCTTGTTGACCAGCTCGTGAAAGAGGGCATCCTTTACTCACCAAAACCAGGCCACCTAAAGCGAACCGCCGCCTAAACGAGGGTCCCCGCGTAATGCAGCTCGACCAGCTCCCTATTCCAGACCCGATTAAGGCAGTTCTCGCCAAGGCCGGTTACGAAAATCTCTACCCTCCTCAAGAGGATGCTATCAACGCGGGGGTATTGGATGGCAAGAACCTAGTCTTAGCGAGTCCAACCGCTTCCGGCAAAACGCTCGTCGCGGAGCTGGCCGCGCTAAAATCAGTCCTAGAGAAAGATGGAAAAGTTCTGTACCTGACACCACTAAGAGCTCTAGCCAGCGAAAAGTACGAGGACTTCCAGAAATACTCAACAATTGAGAAGACACCGGGTCGCAAGGTAAGAGTTGCCGTGACGAGCGGAGACTACGACAGCTCAGACATCTACCTAGCAAACTACGACATCATTATCTCAACAAACGAAAAGGCAGATTCGCTGTTAAGGCATCGCTCCCCCTGGATAGCGGACATAACCGTTGTGGTAGCCGATGAAATCCACCTCATTACCGAAGCCGACAGAGGCCCAACCCTCGAAGTCGTTCTCACGAGACTCCTAAAGATCAACCCCCGAATCCAAGTCATCGCCCTAAGCGCCACGGTCAAAAACGCAAAAGAAATCGGAGAATGGCTTGAGGCGACCCCGATTACAACTGAATGGCGCCCCGTCCCACTAAGAGAAGGCGTTTACTACGACGGACAAATCCAATTCAAAGACGGTTCATCTCGGCTGATCCCAAAGGCCGAGTCAAACCCCATCTTCGAAATCGCGCTGGAAGTCGTTAAGGACGGAGCCCAGGCGCTGATCTTCGCCGAAACCCGACGGCAGGCCGTAGAAACAGGAAAGAAAGCCGGCGCAATCCTACGAAGAAGCCTCCCCAGGCAAGATCGGAGAGGACTGGAAAATCTTGCTCAACGAATCCTCTCGACGGGCGAAAGAACTCGACTGGGTGAAGCATTGGCCGAGCAAGTGTTGAACGGAGTCGCCTTCCATCACGCGGGACTGCCTAGTGCCCACAGAAAGATCGTTGAGGACTCTTTCAAGGCAGGCCGCTTGAAGATACTGGCCGCGACTCCCACAGTTGCGGCAGGAGTGAACCTTCCCGCGAGGACAGTGATCATAAGCAGCTACGAACGGTACGAGGCCGGATACGGCCGCTATCCCATATCCGTCCTCGAGTACAAGCAGATGTGTGGACGCGCGGGACGGCCAAGATACGACAAGTTTGGGGAAGCCGTACTCATCGCCCGCACTGAAGATGAACAGGATTACCTGCTGAAGAACTACGCCCTCGCAGAGCCCGAGAGAATATGGTCGAAGCTGGGAGCCGAAAAAGTGTTGAGGCCACATGTCTTGGCTACGATAGCTACCAGGTTCGCGACCACCGAAGACGGACTCGACAGGTTCTTTGCACGAACTTTCTACGCTTTTCAATACGACCCGAAGATGATTCGGGGAAAACTTGGAGACATCCTCTCTTTCCTCCACAGAGAACAGATGGTTGAGTTTGAGGGCGAAGAGTTGAAGGCGACCAAGTTCGGCCGCCGCGTCTCGGAACTCTACATTGACCCCGTCTCTGCGGTTATACTTCGTGACGGGCTCTATACTCGCGCCAAACACGTTACGGATGTCAGCCTACTCCACTTAATCTCGAGAACTCCGGACATTTCACCGAAACTATACCCCCGACGCGGAGAAGATGAAATGCTGGACTTGTTTGCGAAAGAGCACCAAGAAGAATTCATGTGCGAAGTGCCGGAATTCTACGGTGACACGAATGGAATAACATACGAAGAGTTTCTCGCTGAGATCAAGTGCGCTCGGGTCTTGTACGAGTGGATAAACGAAACGAGTGAAGACGGAATACTCGAAGTTCACAGAGTCGAACCGGGCGACATCCTCAGAATCGTCGACACGGCGAAATGGCTCCTACACGCGACATATCGGTTAGCTGAACTCTTCGGCCACAAAGATCTCCTGAGCCAACTCAACGAGCTTCAGATACGCTGCACGAAGGGCGTAAAGTCCGAGCTTGTTCCTCTCGTTGAACTTGACGGCGTGGGACGCATCAGAGCGAGATCGTTGTTCAATGCAGGATTCAAGGGCCTAGAAGAGCTGAGGCACGCCTCCGTCACGGATTTGATGAATGTCCCTACGATTGGCCCCTCGGTGGCGAAGAGAATCAAGGAGCAGGTTGGCGGCCTGATAAAAGCCGAAGAATGGGAGGTACTCAAATCCAAGAGTGCGGAGTCAACAGAGCAAAGCTTGCTGACCGACTACAAGGAATCTTCAAACATTTAGGTCGTAAGGCCTCTGGCCCGACGTTCGGCAACGGCTTTCTCGACGGCCGCATCAATCAGTTCCGCTGAGGCGCCCAAATATGCTTGTGGATTCATCGCGACTTCAATTTCATGTCTAGAGAGATATCGTGCCACTGTCTGGTTCCCTGCGAGCGTTTCACTGAACCGTGTTTTTTCGACCCTGGTTTGGGAAAGGAGTTGCTGCAGGAGCCGATGTGCTTCTTGACGCGGCATACCCTTGTTGACGAGGGCGGTCATTACCGCCTCCGACATCAATGGATCCTTGAAACGGGTTAGGTTCTCCACCATTTGTTGCTCGTTCACCTTTAGCCCGGTTAGGATGCGCGTCATGGAATTCAGCATGTGATCGGTGATGATGAAAGCTTCCGGAATTATGAAACGCTCTGAAGCAGACTGGGACAGATCCCTTTCATGCCATGTCACAACCGATTCCAACGCCGGCCCCACTAAGCTTCGTTCAATCTTCGCGAGGCTTGAGATATTCTCGCTCCGCCATGGGTTCCTTTTCTGCGGCATCGCGGAACTCCCAACTTGCTTACCTTCCTGAAATGGCTCCGACAACTCATCAATCTCCGGTCTCTGTAAGTTCCTGATTTCAGTGGCAAACTTGTCAAGCGAACTTGCTAGATTCGCGAACGTGCATATCAATTCCGCATGCCTATCCCGTTGCACGATTTGCGTTGTAACATCAGCAGCCTGAAGTCCCAACCGTTGCATAACCAGCTGCTGAATCTCGAGAGCGTGTTTTCCGAGCCCAGCCATCGTGCCTACGGCTCCGCTCATCTTGCCCACTAGCACTCGGGGGTAGCACTGATTGACTCGCTCGATGTGTCTCCCCACTTCTCGCAACCATACAGCGAACTTCAAGCCAAGTGTCATAGGAAGCGCGTGCTGGCCGTGCGTACGGCCGATAATCAAGCTATTCCGATATTTCTTTGAGAGGTCGATCAGGACTGCCTCAAGCGCGTCAAGCTCCGCTTTCACAATTTGCAGGCCATCCTTCATTTGGAGGGCTAAAGCGGTATCGAGTATGTCTGCCGATGTGGCGCCGAAGTGCACGTATGCTCCGCCCTTCCCTGAAACTTCCGTCAGCGCCTCGACCAGTGCCACAGTTTCGTGATCGGTTACTTTTTCGATTTCCCGTATTCTTTTGACGGTGACGTACTTCGTGGTTGCGTGTTCTTCGATCTCCCTCGCGGCCGCCTTAGGGATATCACCAACCTCCGCCCTCGCCCAAGCCAACGCGGCTTCAACATCGAGCATCTTCTGAAACCTTGTCTCCTCGTCGAAGATTTCGCGAATCTGAGGGCTTCCGTATCGTCCACTATCGATTGGCAGGATAGGCAAGCTGAATACCGGAGTTCACGTAGCGTTTGAACTCAATATAAAGCGTCTACACTTTGCTCCCTAGCAAAGGAATCCTGCACGGACCGGTCTCTATTCGGAATAACATGATCAAGGTGCAAAATTATTTCCAAACTTGAAGCTGGCAATCCCGGTTTGACAGGATCCTTCGCTTAATGATGGTTTCGGCGTTTTAGCACTACCGCGACCAGGCCGGCTACGATACCAACGATGATTGAGGAGACGGGGAATCCAGGGACGGTTTGACCGGGGGCGGGTTGACCGCTGACAGCCGTTGGGGCCGTTATTGTAGACGTGGTCGAAGTCGTCAGGGTTACCGTACCCGTTAACGGCCCAGTAACGGTATAGGGCATGGTGGTTAGGTATGCTGATAGATAGCCGTCGGCGTCCCTTGCATTAGACCCATTGACGATTACGATGGTCCACGTTCCCGAGCTCGGTATAGCGACAGGGCTGATAATGTATGACGTTGTAAGAAGTTCGCCGGCTATGGCATCCACCATAGTCCCGCAAGTACCAGCCTTTACCCAGCTTTGGTAGCTTGCCAACTGAACAACGAAGAAACTGACCGGGATGTCCGAATTGAAACTCCCGGAAAGGTATTGGCCGGTGGTGGCTGTGAAGTTTAGACCCCAGAGTTCGCACGGCAAGTTCGTTCCCGTTGTCGAGAGGACTGTGAATGGGCCGTTCCAGACTTGTTGCAGCGGAGAGGGCGACGTCACGAAGTTCTCAAAGGTCATAGTGCTCGTGGTTACTTGATCCGGCAGGCCGGCGGACGCCACGTGAGCTTCGGTGCTGATCAAGGCTGCGGCACAGGATAGCACTACTAGCAACAGAAAAATGCGTTTCAAACAACACACTAAGAGTCACTGTAGCATTGTAACCATAAAACCGTTTGTAGGCTGCGATTCGTCTTATTATAAATCACTGCGCACATCAGTGCCGGTCGACTTGAACGGAATCATTGGTGTTTGGACAGATTCCAGCAATGATGCATCGACGATTGCGGACTTGATGCTGGACTCACTCAAACACCGTGGTCATCTTAGCCGAGTGGCATCTATTGACGGACCGAAAAGCGCAGCCTGCCTGCTCGGGTGCTTATCGCATGAGGGCACGACGCAAGAATTCGCACAAACACGCACTACATTAGTGACTCTAAATGGGTCATTTTACGGCACACAAGCCGAGACCGGTGCCGGGCATGTCCTTAGCCGAGTGAATAGGCAGCGCCCTCAAAGGGCCCTGCGCGAACTGATCCGCGAGGTGGGGGGATTTGTGGGTTTAGTCGGACGCGGAGACGGTCTGTATGCGTTTAGGGATGTGAACGGCTTGAAACCTTTGTACTTCATGCAATCACCGCATTTCACGGCATTCGCGTCAGAAAGGAAAGCGCTCTGGAGGGTTGGCCTGAATAACCCAGCACCCGTTCCACCCGGCGCGATGGTCCGCCTAAGCCGAGGAGGAGTGACAACCAATCAAGTGGCCCGATTCTCTCGTCCAAGAGAGAAGAGGATGACGTTCGAACAGGCCGCCTCTACTGTCAACCGCCTACTTTCGAGATCGATCCGGAGAATCATGAGTCGAGCGGGGAAGGTCTGCGTTGCGTTCTCCGGGGGGTTGGACAGTGCGTTGGCTGCAGCATTGGCGAAGAGGGTTAGTGGAGAGGTTGAAGCTATAAGCGTCGGACTTGCTGGCTCTCCTGAGATAGCAACTGTAGAGAATCTTGCTGACCAGCTCGGGATCAAAATTACTCTAGAGATCTTCCCTTCAGATTCGGTCGAGGAATATGTTCGTCGACTGCTTTGGCTCATAGAGGAACCGAACATGATGAAGCTAAGTGTCGCTATTCCTCTTCATTGGGCGGCGATGGTTGCCGCACGGCGCGGCTGCAACATAATGCTCTGCGGACAAGGGAGCGACGAGCTGTACGGCGGGTACAACAAGTACGCTGCCACTCTAAGGCTTGGGGGACGAAGAGCATTATCAGATCAATTATACGCCAGTGTCACGGAAGCCTCAACCGTCAACTACGAGCGAGACGACCAAGCGACATCCACATTTCCAGTTGAGATCCGTACACCGTTCGCCGACCCAGACCTCATCAGATTCTCTCTCACCATCCCATCAGGGTTCAAGGTGAAAGACGGAGACGATGTCACTAGGAAATGGGTCCTACGAGACGTTGCGAGAGAGGTCGGCCTACCCGATGAGATCGTCTGGCGGCGTAAGAAAGCAATCCAGCATGGAACTGGCGTCGAGAAAGCCATCCTCAAAATCGCAAAGAGCCGTGGGTTAAAACCCGAGGAATACCTTTTGAAGATTTTTCGGGAAGTACGTATGGCGGAGTCAATGCCCTGAGACCCGGGTGAATCGAAGGCATCTCGTGATCCGTAGGCCGAGTCTCAAACGTCAGGATTATACTTCTCTAGAATGTATGCACCCCACGCCAACTGCTGCGCGTAAAATGAAGGAAAGAGAAGATTGCAACCCCCAAGCCGCTGCCCAAGATGTGGGTACCCGCTCAGGTATGATCGGAGTGGTTACGTGTGCGCATACTGCGGCTTCCCGGGGACCAAATCGCCTCTATTGAATTCCATTCGGAATATCGAGCGAAATGTGAGGGTAAGGATGGAAAGTTTGGTGGAAAGGAGTCGCGCGAGACCATATGAAAGGATGACTGTCCAATACCCGTACCCCCCAAGGCACGAGGTTTGCCTTTCCTGCAAGATGCAGTTTCCGGCGGGTCTACAGAATTGTCCATATTGCGGCGCCTCTCAAGCACCACCTCAACCTCAACAAGATAACAAACCAGCTACGACTCCATTCATCGACCCCTTCGACCAGCAAGTATTGGACTATATCACCGCACGAAATGGCACAATTTCAATTTCTCAAGCCGCAAAGGATCTGTCAATGGAGCCTGGAACACTCAGAATGAGGCTTGAGCGCCTCAAGGCCTCAGGCCTCCTAAGAACGACGTAAGACCATTGACGCTGAGCATTGATGACGCCACGCATTGCCGCCGACCTCGATGGCGTCCTGGCAAATACGATGGCGGCTTGTTGCAAAGTAATCAACAAGCGCTATTCCACACACTTCGAAGTCTCTTCATTCAACCAGTGGAACGCTTGGGAGATAGCAGGAATAAGCAAAGACGAGTTCTTCCGAATCCTCGATCAAGCATGGTTTGAATGGCAGACTATTCCACCAACAGAACAAAACCTAGCCGAGAAGGTGAGCAAGCTATCGAGGTTCAGTGAAGTCGATATCGTGACAGGCAGGAGTGCTGAGACCGTTACGCCTGCAAAGTCTTGGCTGGAGACCCAAGGCGTTAGATTCAATGCGTTCGTTCGAACGAACAGCGGAATTGAGAAGGTCGACCTTAACTACGACGTTTTCATCGACGACTCACCAGAAGTCATCTCAGCCGTGTCCTCGAAGGTTAAGACCTATGCGATTTTATACACCCAACCATGGAATGAGGAGATTAGAGAAATGCCTAAAACCCTAAGAGCGGACTCCTGGGATCAGATCCCTGAATTAGTACACGGCATATTGGATAGCAAGTGAACATTATGAAAGGTGAGAGGCTTCATACGTATTCCGTAGGATATTCATTCAACCAACCACTCGCCGCGCCCGCCAAGGACGCTTTCGATTGGTGCACAGATTACCAACCATACGACCTAACGATTATGAAAGAAAACGGCAAACGAAACATCCAGAAGATTACTCACGACACGATACTGTTAACCGAGTCAATGCGAAAGAATAATCACTTGATCAGAAAGACGAAACTGGTCAGGCTGAACAGACCGACCCTCAGCTGGACTAACACACACATAGCAGGGCCGAATCGCCACTCGCAATTCCTCTACACGATTATGCCGGAAGGAAAAACCCGTTGCCGCTTACACTTTCAAGGATTACTGATCCAATATTCTCGAAAGCCCCTAGATCGTCGGCAGCTTCGCAAAATAGCACGGGATGAACGTGCCGCCGACTCAACGGCTTGGCGACACCTGGCCGACGCCTTACGCACCGAAAGAACCGAGCGATGAAAACGCCTATTCTAGTCGTTTAATGACGTGGTATCCGAACTGCGTCTTCACGATTGGAGAGACTTGCCCCTTCTGGAGGGCGAAAGCCGCCTGTTCAAACTCCTTAACCATTCGCCCCCGCCCAAACGTCCCCAAATCCCCACCGCGCTTCTTTGAGGGGCAGAGCGAAACTTCACCCGCAATCTTCGAGAACTTCTCACCCTGACTCAACCGAGTGACAACGGACTGGGCGTCTTTCTCCGATTTGACCAGAATGTGGGCACAATGAACCTCGTTCGGCATCTAAATCAACTCAACGGGTGGAAAGTTCCGGGGTTCAGATAAGTCTGACGGGCCTTACGCTCTTCGGAACAGAGAGAAACAGTGCTGGGTTTAGGCGTTAATCTTTTCATTTGAATTCTGAGAGGAACCGCATGGTCCTAAACCACGCGTCTTTGGCAGCATCCGGGTTGTAGTTTTCCCAATTGGGATTGTGAAAGGCGTGTTTGGCATTCGGGTAAAGCTGGAGGTCGACTCTCTTCTTGAATTTCGTTGCCGCCGGAAGAAATTGCTGATAGGCCCACGGTGTGATTCGAGTATCCTCCGATCCTAAGTAGAGCTGAACCGGACCCGTAACGTTTCGAAGCTCGTCTACATTCTCGATCATGCCGTAGTAGTCAATGCAAAAAGCGAGAGGAAGCCTGCAGGCGCCCAGTAACGCGAACCCTCCTCCCATGCAGAACCCCATCGAACCGACCTTCGCGCCTTCGCCAATTCTCGTCTCAAGAACCTTTGAACCCGCCCGGACCGCAGAAGTGACTTCTTCGGGCTTGAGGGAGGAACGGAGCTTGAAACCCTCCTCAAGCGTGGACGCTCGTCTTCCACGGTAGAGATCAATAGCGGCCGCCCAAAACCCCTCCTTAGCCAAATTCGCCGCGACAGATTCAATGTACTCATCATGCCCAAGGATCTCATGAACCAGAACAACGCCCACTTTTGAGGTGCCAGGGTGCACCCACGAAGTCCAACCGTCCAATTCGATTTTTGATGACGACAAGTTCACACGGGCCCACAATAGTTCGCTGGGTCATTTTCAGTCTTTCGATGAGAACAGTAGAATAGACCATATCCAGGTGATTCCTATGGCGAAACAACGATCCCCATGACATCAGCGAAGTGTAAGGCGGTCCTACGGCAGCTCAGGGCTCTCTCAAACCCTCGAAACGTAATCGGCATGGCACGTTTCGGGGTCAACCCCAAGAATACTTACGGGGTTCCGATTCCAGTCCTTAGAAAGCTGGCTCATTCGTTGGGCAGCAACCATGGTCTGGCGTTAGAGCTGTGGAAGTCGGGAATTCACGAGGCGCGCATTCTAGCCTCTCTAGTAGACGATCCGACGCGCGTCAGTTCACGACAGATGAATCTTTGGGCGCGTGAATTCGATTCTTGGGATGTGTGTGATCAATGCTGCAGTAATCTGTTCGACAAGACGCGATATGCAGAGAGAAAAGCCGTAGAATGGAGTTCGGAAAAGGGGGAATTCGTAAAGAGAGCTGGGTTCACACTGATGGCCGCGTTAGCGGTTCATGATAAAGGGGCACCTGACTCGCAATTCATCAGGTTTTTGAAGATTATCAGAGAGCGTGCTGACGACGATAGAAACTTCGTTAAGAAGTCAGTGAATTGGGCGCTGAGGCAGATAGGAAAGCGCAACGTTCGCTTGAATAGATATGCGATTGCGACGGCCAATGAGATTCTCAGGCAGGACTCTAAGGCGGCCCGTTGGATTGCTTCAGATGCTCTGCGAGAATTGATGAGCACGAGTGTTCAGAAGCGACTCCGCCAGAAGCCGTAGATTCACTCTACGGGACGGTATTTGCGTTGATTTAACGCTGTCAATTCGATATCTCTGCACCGGACAGTGATACATCTCTCCATGCAGCCAAGAACTTTTACCCGGAAAGCCGAACCGACGCTCGGACGATCGCTCTTTGATTACGATATCCCGCCGCTTCATACTGACTCTGCTTTGCGTAGTGGCGGTCTCCAATCTCGTAACCGTCCAGTCAATTGCTTCGACACCTCCCAACGCACCCATAGCCTCCGCAACCCTACCTAAGTCGAACGTCGTTGAGGCATTTGTGGGCGATAGCTTTGCTCCGCAAATAACGTCGGTTGTTGGTACGATTCGGGTCCTCGTTCTTGCTGTTTCATTTCAAGATGTAAGCCCAAGCTTCAGTATAGCCGAGCTGAGGCAGGAATGGTTTGGAACCGTCCCTTCATACTACCATGAAGCCTCTTTTGGAAAGCTGACGATCGAAGGCGACATGTTTGGATGGTACAAGCTCCCCCACTCGGAATCGTACTACGGGCGTGATTGCCACGCAATAAACGACGCCGATTGCAGCGGAGTTAATCAATCTTGGAAGATCGCAAACGACACTATAGCACTCGCGGAGAAAGACGTGAACTTCACCGATTACGACTACTACGTTTTCCTACACGCGGGAACGGGCCAAGAAACGAGCCTCAAGAATGATGATATTTGGTCGGTAACATACTTCAATCAATCATTGAAGACCCCAACGAAAACTCTCACGAAGTTCAATATTGTCTCCGAACTGGAGGCGCAACCAAACGTGCCAAACGGTGTCTGGTGTGTGGAATTTGCGCACAATCTTGGCGTGCCGGACTTGTGGGATACGACGGACGGTCCGAATAACGGAAAGCCGATTCTGGGCCCGTGGGAGTTGATGGACAAGGGATCGTGGAACGGCGACCCACCCGGATCACTGCCCGCACACATGACGGCATGGGCTAAGATACGCCTTGGGTGGATCGACGGCTCTACGCTACTTACTGCTACTCCGGGCACGACAATGATAACCGTTGACCCCACAGAGGTCGCTTCGAATAATGTTCACGCCATCAAGATACCAATCGGTGAGAACCAAAGCTCAACCCAATACTACCTAGTGGAGGTTAGAAAGCAAATTGGGTTCGACGCTGCGTTGCCCTCATCAGGCGTACTAATTACGGAGGTAAACGAGAACAAAAACGTTGGAATAGTGCACGTCATCAATGCCGACCCCGGAGAGGCCGATTTATCGAACGCAGCTTGGCAAGCGGGCGAAACATTCTCCGACAACGCCCACAACGTGACAGTTACAATAGAGAGCAAATCGGGGAATGCATATGAAATCAGTGTTTCCGTGGGGTCGAACCACTCTCCCGCCGTGAGCTTCCTCTCAACTAACTCAACCGCGCGAATTGTAATTGGCGGAGGGCCCCTAACGGTCCTCCTTGCGACCACGTTGACGACTCAGGAGAAGGGACTCTCCGGCCGCCCTTTCTTACCCCGTAACGAGGGAATGTTGTTCGTCTTTGATCACGAGGACTACTGGGCGTTTTGGATGATCAACATGTCGTTTCCTCTAGACATCATCTGGTTCAACTCGGCGAGGCAAGTTGTTTGGACGGAACCCGATTTGAAGCCCTGCCCTCCATCAAATTGCCCAACCGTATCCCCGCCCGTCCAATCCATGTACGTGCTCGAAGTGAATGCAGGGTTCATAACGACTAACCGCATTACACTTGGAACGCAATTTTCGTTCGCGAACACGTAAATCCAGATCTAGACCGCTTAGCCGATCTTCCAGCGCGTTTGCGACGATCATCCGACGCCTAGAAGATCAATAGACACGTGTCCGTTCTTCCTTCCTGCGACGGCGTTTTGACCAAATGAAGGCTGCGAGAGAAGCGACAAACACCAGGACCACGATGGCAGCCGTAAAGGGCGTAGCTGGAGTAGGGCTTGTTTGCGTGCTCGTTTCAGATTGTGATACCGGAAGAGCCAGTTGAGAAAGAGTTGAGGTGTACGTCACCAAGTTAATTTGCTCAGTTGTGCTGTAAATCGCAGAAGACGCAGCCACGATCGCAGATAGTTCAACGGTGTATGTCATGGGTGAGCTTGCGATGTTTTCGAGCACGATGTAGTAATCGCCCGCACTTGGGGTGAAGTCGACGCTGAACGTTCTTTCAAGGTAACCCAACTTAATAGCGACGTACGAGCTGCCACAGGGCGGGTTCCCCGCGACGAAACCGTCATATTGAGTTTGGGACATCAGGTAGAAATTGAAAGGGCTGCTTCCCGAAACGGTTCCGATGACTTCTCGGACGGAATCGTCAACATGGAAATGATAAGGAGCGTAGAAGCAGATTTGCTGACCCGTGGCGGGGCTTACGTAGCTCGCGGGAATAGTACCAACTGAAGTCCCGTACGTTGAACTCGTCAAGCCGGAGAATGTTGTTGCACCAATAGAAACTGCGCTCGACTGAGTCTGCGAGTAAACGATTAGACTAGTAAATGTGGTGTATGTTTGAGTTGGAGAACCAACTTGCAACACCGCGGGCACTAACAGTAGGAGGAACAGTAAGTGCACGAGTCGCGTCGCGATCACACCTGGCTTACCCGGTCCGAAGCCAGAAAGCTAGCGAGAGCCGAGTCGTAAACTATCTCGGGCAATCAGTAAACCTGGGTTTCTTCCTTCTTGGCTTGCTTCCGCCTCGTCATGAGGAAGGCGACAAGAATGACTAAAATGACCAGCGCAGCTGCCGCCAGCTGTAACTCAGTATAGAAGCCGCCACTCGTCGGGGCAACCATCTGACTCTGTGAGCTGATCGACGAAAAGATCGTCACTGATGGCTGGGTGATCGTCGGTTGGAGCGACGATGTCGTGCTCGAAGATTCAATCATTGTCGTCTGAGTCATCGCTACGGTTGAAGTGGCGGTGTACGGTACGACCGTGAGCCCAAAGGTCTGTTGCGATGCTGGAGCAACAACCGACCCACTCCACAAAATATAGACGCTGAGTTGCAAGGGCCATCTACCAAGCGAAGGCGGCGCCAGCAGCGATTCGGTCAATGTCTCGATGAACTGTCCGTTTGCTTGAAGTTGGCCTCGGGCTGTGGCCAGGACTTGAGAGGTTCCAGGGTCGATGAGGTCGGCTCTAATTGTGTAGATCCCCGGGGTAGGGCATGAGCCCGTGAGGGTTATCTGGAATTGAACAGGTTGACCAGCTGACACGGTGTCTCCTTCGCCCGGAACCACTTGGGTGCTAGTGATATAGCACAGTGTACCCTGCGAGTACACGTGAACAGTACTACTGAACGCAATAATTAGCAGAAATACAATACATACCAGCAAGAACTGAACTTTACCAGCCACTCTAATCCCCATTGATTCATTCTGTGTCAATCCGAATAAGAGTCTTTCAGTCAACCCAGTTTTCGCATGGCAAAAATCGTTCGATTGCTGGACCCCGAGCCTCGTTCCGCACATTCGTCCGAATGAGCAAAACGGTCAGCTAATGAAACATGTATCAGCTACCGCTTGAGAAGCAAAAGCGTTCCCGTATCGCTGTGACGCCGAAGGTGTAATATGAGATCCAGCTCCTTACCGATAGGCAAGTGGTTGGGAAGGTTACTTGGGCGCACCTAGCAAGGAACTATGGGCCATGTTGGCAAGCTGCATTGCCATAATGGCTTGGCAGGCATCGGTCTTCTACCGGGCAAACTCTGAGATTGGGTATTACATCACATTATTGGAGGCGGTTTTCGTGGGCTGTTCAAGTTATATGGTCTGGCGATATGGCGGCATTGCCGAGGCAGTCACCAAAGTCTTGGAAGTAACGCGCATTTGGGATCGGAGTGATTCTGCGAGTACGAAACGGGCCGACGACACTTTAACGGTAACGCCGCAACATTTGACTGAAGCGGAGCCGTCCATGGCAGTCTGCAAGCATTGCGGATTCCAAATGCTGCAGAGTGCAAAGTTCTGTCGCCGTTGCGGCACACGCCGATCGTCGGAGCTAAACAACCTCGGTTGATGACCGCCTAAGACCATATCGCCGAAATCACGCGCAACATTCACAAGTCAATCGGTAGCCCCCGCGCCGTAGCCACTATCTAGGCAACCTACGCGTCCCTATGCCTTGATCGAACGCGAACGTAAGGTATGGGCCTCGCTCGGGGCTGTACGATAATGCTATTACGTCACCGTCCTTGAGACGTTCGCGGACAGAGGGGGACAGAATTCTGAATGTTGACTCTCCGTGTTTGATGGCAGTTCGGTTGACACTTTTCAAGTCCTCTATCGAACAGGCTCCAGCTTGGTCCACCCAAATTCTTGCGTGATGTTTTTCAATGAACTTCTCGCGATCCAGAACCCTAATTCGAATGGGTTTTGTGTATCCTTGAGAGATGCAATCAGCATCACACTCGTGGGCCCTTCCAACATCAACGAAGCCAGGTTTTAGCTCATAGACCTGCCCAGAGATTGTGAGTGTGGGAGCGGCCTTATCCTTGACGATTGACTCAATAGCCTTGATCATCGCCGCCGACGTTTGAAACCGGCCAGCTGGGTTCGGCGACATCGCCATTTTGACTATTTCAGTCGCTGCTCTCGATATCCCTGAATTCAGTTCGCTCGGCAGCTTATCTGGCCCTTTGTCGGGAGAACTTGCAAAATCTGCGGGGCTTCTCCCTGTAAGGAAATAGAACAACGTGGCGCCGACGGAATACAAATCAGATCGAAAATCTGATCGCATCTCAAGTAGCTCGGGCGCCGAAAAACCTTCCTTGAAAACAACGCGACCGGCTTCTTTGCTACCAGAACCTCTGTCCCCTTGAAGCATAATGCTCGCGCCGAAATCTATTAGCACCATACCTCTCTTTCTTTCAAGAATGATGTTACTTGGAGAGATGTCGCGATGAATTACGCCCTGGGAATGGATTGCTTCGACAGTGTCGAGCAGCGTCAGGGCCTGACGCATCGCGACGTTCTCGCTTAGGGGTTTCCGTGAATACATGTTGGTCGCGGTTTCTCCGCCAAGAAATTCTGTAACGAGGAATGGCTGGGAAGGGTCGCGTAAGTGATCGACGTATCTGACTACGTGGTTTCGGATTGGATCCCGGACGGGCGGATTGGCAAGTTCATCGTTTAGGGCCTTGAGAACTTCCGCTTCGATAATGAGTCTAGCTATCTTGACCTGGTCGTGATCGTTATTGATCAGAGGCTGCTTAACCACCACTCTGCGGCCTGAGCTAGATTTTCCTTCCCAAACGATGCCCATACCTCCGGTGGAAATCTTCCGGGTTAAGGTATAGGAGTCACGTTCACACCTCACTCGCAGGTTGGTGGACAAGTCGGGCTTCCCCTCCTGAGACACTGCCAGCTCCGATCAGATGAAATCCAAACAAAACAACCTACCGCTCTGGTAGCAGGTCGGCTAAAGCTCACGAACGGAAGCCCTAGAATGCGTTCTGATTTGGCATACCCAAAACTGTTTGTTCTAGAAGGACGTCCAACAAATCTTATTTGCAGACTTTGCTCCAGCTTGGCGGTAGCTGATCTTCTTCTTGGGCGCGTTCAGCAAGGAGTTTTGGATCACGCTTGCAGCTTCGATACCGATTATTGCGTGGGTCCTAATCATTGGTCAAACCCGCGGACAAAGCGTCACAGTTGCAGTTTTCCAGTCCGTAGTACTAGTCGTCGGGATCACCGTCATATGGCGCGAGGGAGAACGCATCTCGGAAGCCGTGACTAAGATTTGGGAGAGGATTGATCCAACGCGCGTTTGGGACCCTGAATTCGTTCGCGCGGACGGCAATTCGAAGAACACCTCTGCGGAGAATCATGCATCGACACAGACTCTAAGCCAGCTCGGTGAAGAGCCAAACTCGCTTGGTCTCCGCGCGATCGGGGGCGATGGGAAGGTTTTTTGTCGATTTTGTGGGTACAGCATCTCTTCGCAGGCTCATTTTTGTCGACGCTGCGGACGGGCACAGCCAGTCGTTGGCTGATCGGATTAAGTGTGGTACGAGATTGTTAGGTAAGGTCCACGATTCGAACTAGATGCCAAGGCGACCAAATCACCGTTCACTAGCATGTAACCTACGCCAGGGGAGAGCCTCTGAAAGTAGAAGGAGTGCGTTCGCCTCCCTCTTGAGGCGCGAAGAATCGCGGTTCCATTAAGGCTATTCAAGTCTTCGATCCAGCAAGTTCCCTTCGAGTCTAACAGTAGTCTGGCATGATGCTTTCCGATATATCGATAGCTGTCAACTATCGGAATCTCCGGCGCGCCCCAGAACCCTTTCTTTCGACAATCCTCCAAAGGGCAGCCCACGTGGGCCCGGCCAATCACTGCGGAGCCAACTAGGCGGTACTGCCAGCCCTCAACGAGAATTCGTGGTCCTAGGGGCACATTAGGGGGTGCCATGGGCTTGGAGCTTGCTGCCGGAAGGGACGCTGCTTTGGTGGCCATGCTGTTCGTCCCGGCGAATACCGCGCCATATGCGTTGCGCTGCAAAATGATTGCAGTTTGGTTGCATGAGCATGAAAGCGTTCGACCGGTTGCACGGCGATCTGCAATGCGTTTCTACTTTTCCACTTCTCATGCACTGCCGCCACTTGCTACACCAATCACTAAGCCGAAGCACGTCCTAAGAACTGCCGATGCTGCCATGAAGTGCGTAGTTCATTCGAACCGCGAAGCTGTAATATGGGCGGAGCCCTTCGGATGGATCTGCGATCTTACACACGTAAAGCCAGCACACACCGAAACCCCCTACGATGCATAGGTCTGATTGCAGAGACTCAAACAGATGCCGCCACGGAAGGCGTTATTGGAGTCTGCCCCTTTCGACCTTCACCTTTGAAGAAAGGCAGACCTAACGGTGCGGTTTGACGCATAAAAAATTGGGGGCGGAGACGCCTAGTAACCGAATATCATTTGAAGGATACTCACGTGATCGGTGACGGTTGTTGGGACGCATTGAGTACATGGGACGGTTACCGTCTCTGGAGTAACGATTGGAGTCACGACGGGGTTCGTAACCACCGTGGTTGTCGAGATTGTGGATTGGCCGGATGGCTGCAGATTGTCAGAGTAGACGTTTTGGTAGGTTTGTGATTGCTGACCGTTAGCGTAGACTAGTATTAGCGACTCTTGATAACCCTGCTGAGTTCTGATTACATTAACGACGTTCTGGCTTGGCGTTACTGTTATCGTTGTTCCGTAGCTTGGTTGATACCACCCCCATTGCCAATAGTTACAGGTGATTCGATTCCCCCACCAGCGGCAATAGTTTTGATTCCAATACGGATTGTAGCCATAGCCATTGTAGCCGTAGCCATAGTAGCTATTCGAAAAGTACTGGAAGGATCCGGTATACACGGTTATCTGCGTCTGGGCCGGTTGGCTAAGCGTTTGGTACGAAGTCGAGTATGATGTTACGTTCGTTTCGCTCTGCGTCGTCCCATCGACATAGACGGTCCTCGTTCTAGGAAAGATCGGTAAGACCAGAAGGAGAAAGATGAGTACTCCGAGAATCAGTAAACGATTGTCGACACCTCGAATGAGCTGCTTTTGTTGTGGTGGAGAGGAAGCGGGGGCTTGCGGTTGCGAGGGGGACGAATACGGTGGAAGGATTGTGGTGACTTCTTTGCCGCATTTCGGACACCATTGGCTTTCGGGTTTGAGTGGCGTTCCGCATTTTCTGCAAAAAGTTGGATGAGACAATTTTCTCACGACTATTAATTTACTGCCCTGCGGTTAATAGACTTGTGCTGATATTCTACTGCAAGTAGGCTGCAATCGCTACCTCCGCCAAGAAAGGCTGAGGTTACAAATGACGCGAGGGTGAAGGCATATCTCAATTTCAATTAAGGGCACGGTGCAGTCAACTAGATGTCCGCTGAGCTATCTTCTGGTTCTAAACCGGACAATCGTCGAACCGAGCTGGTACATATCATTATCAACAACGGTGCTTCGGCCTACACGTCTGAGATTATTGGGTTCTATCTTCCAAGAGCCGTTTCTACTGTTGAGATCCTCGAAGATCCATGCGCTTGACTCATAATGCACGCGGGCGTGTCTTCGAGACATGTATGGGTCACGTACAGGTAGGTCGTTCTTTTCGTCGGTCCCTATTGTGAACTCATCTTGTCCAAGGTTGATTTCGAAGATTGTGGGTGGAGGTTTTGTAAGCTGTTTCTTTATGCTCATCTGCATTGTTTTTGCCTGAGATTCAAGTTCTTGGACTTTTCTCAGCCGCTCCAAGTTTAGCGCGGCCTGGAATTTGCCCGCGTTAGTCGCGTAGTAGGTGCGGAAACCTGTCTGATCGCTCGTAACCGTTCCCGCGAGCCCGGACTTTTCGAGTTGTCCAAGCACCCTGTCTGCCCCCCGGAACTTTTCGAAGTTAAGGCCAACCTGTTTTGCTATCCGCGAGAGCTGGTTTATGTTGAATGTGGGGTGCCCGCCCGCGGGCACTCCTATTAGTTCAAATGGGGGTTCAGCCGCCGCAGCCAAGATTACGAGGTATCTTAAGCGCTCAAAGCTGGGATCTGTGTTCAGTGTTTTTCTTACGGCTGGTTCGGAAATTGAATCGACGATGGACATGTGCCCATTCGCGACTCGATAACTTTGGTGCGATGCGATCTGTGTTTGTTGAGGCGAGTTTGCTTCGATTATTTGGTTTTGAATACCATGTTCAAGCCTACGGATGCGACGTCGATGACGTCATCGTTTCTTAACTTCCGCCTTTCGCCTGCATCGAGCGGCATTCCGTTTAGGATAGTTCTATTCACGCTGGGCTTCCACCCATTTGCATTGTTTGGATCGGGTCCGCCATCCTGGATGTAGAATGCGCCAGCGTCGTGAGTAATCGTGAAATGCGCTCGAGATACTTCCTTCACGTTTTCCGGCGTTAGTTGTCTCAAGAAGTCACTCCTTCCGAAGACCCGGCTAGTTTGTGAGAGTTGGATCTCAGTCTTATCTGGCATGACTAGGGCGCCGCTAATTTGCGGGGCAACGGCAAGTTGGGCCGCTGGAGCCTGAACCGCTCCCAGACCCTGTTGCAGAGGTGTTCCGTCCCGTTCACAAAATATGGAATCAGGCTCGTTCATATACCCACAAGTTGGACAGGAGACCTGCCCGACCCTCACTCCCGCGGGCCGCGGCGCTGGGGGCACATATGCTTGGGGTGAAAGTTGGCTTCCGCAGGCACCACAGTATATGTCGTCTGAAAGAATCGGTTGATGGCAGTTTGGACAAAATGACAAATCTTTCATCTCCTTATTTTTTCGAATTAGACTTCCTCAATACGGTAGTTTCTCGCCTTAATCTCTTTTTATCATCTTCACTCATACTTCCCGGTGCCAACCGAGTTGCTTCGTCATGAACCTCCCGTAGCTGCGTCACGGCTGTCTCCAGCGTTGGGTTTGCCCTCACCACGGTCGGAAGATTTTGATCTCCCAAAAGAGTTCTCATTCGAGTTTCGACTTGCTCTCGAGCGATCGTCTCTCCGTCAATCCAACGTTGAACCTGAGTTAGACCGTCCCCCGCAACCCACAGCAACCTCGGGTAGGGGTCGGTCTCAACGTTCGCCAGTTGATCGTCGGTAGTCGCTGTAATTTCGAGGTCGGATGAGAGATGGTCCAATTGAAATCGAGCGACGTTGTACGTTCCCGCCGGGCGCGGCGGAATTCTGACACGGAGGAAGACCGTTTGGTCTTCGCCGGTTACGATGTCCTTTAACCTGAATTCGAAGCGCGGGGCGGTATCGGGTAGAATGAGCTTAGTGACCATCGGCCTCATCGAGTATGCGTCAACAATCTCACTTCCCTCACCAAGCGTAATCGTCAGGGTAGGGCTTCTCACGATGGTCCGTCCCATCTGAGTTACTTCCTCTGCGAAGATATCGCTCATATAGTTCGGGTTCGACACGTGGTACCACAGAGAGCCGGTTGTTTGGGCGATATTCATCAGTAGCTGCTCTTTGTAGTCTGCTCCAACCCCAATTGTGGTGACGGGGATTCCACTATCTCTTATCTGACCCGCGAGGCCGATGAAGTCCTTCTCTTTTGTTTTTCCGCGAGTGGGCTCCCCATCCGTCAACAAGATGATCCTACTAACAACCCCAGGACGCCCTGACGACGAACTCACTTGTTGCCAGGCTAGTCGTAGGCCATCGAATAGATCCGTTTCCTTGCCCAAGGGTATCCCGGCAATTGTCTTCTCAAGTCCATAGATATCAGTCGCAAAAATCGACGGAACTTCCACGCGGGCCTTCGTTTCGAAAGAGACTATTGAAACAGTGTCAGTGGGTCGGAGTGATTTTACCAGGGATATTGCTGCCTGTTGGGCGAATTCAAGTTTATTGTCCGCTTGCATGGAACCGCTGCAGTCAATGGCCAAGCCAATATTCAGCGGCAGTCTTTGCCATTCGGCCTGAGCCCCCTGCCCTCCGTTCGTCCTGAGATCGATTGCTATGAAGAGGGTTGCTTGTACGTCGGCTTTCACGTGACTTCGATTCATTAGACAGCGCATGTCGACTTGGGCCTGTGACAAATCGGACGCCTTCGACTTGACTCGACTCTGACCTTCTACGATCTACCAATCACTTCGTATCAAGATAAACGTTGTATTGTATTCCCATTGCAGTTTGCGTGAAGACACTGTGGTGAATCACCCAGCGTGGTAGGATACCGTCATATAGGGTCCCTTTGTCGGGCTGTAGGCTAGGGCGATAACGTCCCCGTCATGCAGCAAGTACTCGCGCCCAGGTGATAATCTCTCGAAGGCTGTAGTAGCTGAGCGTCTGAGGGCCGTGCCGCTAACGGCATGCAGATCTTCTAGATAGCATTCTCCGCCGGCCCCCATGCGGATGCGAGCATGATGCCTGCTAATGTAGCTGGCGGGATCGTTGATTGCGATGTCTGGGGCGCCGGAAAAACCCTTTCGCCTGCAATCGTCGCGGCAGTCGTGCAACTTCCCAAGTACCATGTTCGACTTGATAGGAATTTTTCTGCCTGCAGCGACAATGTGGGGCACCAAGAGAGGGCGAAGTTGTCCAGCCAGAGCACTGAGCATATCTTCCGCGGTCTGGTAACGGTCGGCGGGGTGAAAGCTCAAGGCTTTCTTTAGGACTTGAATTCGACTTGGCGGTATCCTCGAAAGGTCTTTCTTCCGTTCGTCCAAGTTTCCTGATGAATCTCGAAGATATTGAGGGTTCACTCCTGTATACATGAACAGAAGCGTCGCCGCAACTGAGTAGAGATCCGAGCTTGGGCTCGCCAAGCCTAAAGCGAGTTCGGGCGCGGAATAGCCGGGCTTTACAATTTGTGACCATTGGGCGCCCGAAACAGTCAGTTGGTTAAATCCTTCCTTGACGGTTCCGAAGTCTACTAAGATGGGACCATTATCTTCTTCTCGTCTCGTTATCAGGTTATGGGGAGAGATATCGCGATGAAGAATGTTGTGTTGGTGCAGAGACTTCACAACGGTTAGTATCGTTACTATGTATTCTTCGATTCTGCGCGAATCCGCCGGTCCCGATGACCGAAACATATCGTCGATGCTCTTTCCATTGATGAAGCTCAGAACCAAAGCGGCGGGCAACGTAACTCGATCAATATCCAGAAACCGAACTATGTGCTCACGAACTTCCTGGTTTAGATCATAACATTGGGTTACTTGAGACATCAGCGGCGGGCGTACCCCGGTCAATCTTTCCAGTACGATTGCCTCAAGTGTCAGTTTTTCGCAGTTCACTTTCACTTGCTCGTGCGTTCCCTCCGTTAATGGCTCTTTGATGGCCACAGTATCGCCGTCTGGCGAAGTTGCTTTCCAGACTCGGCCGAGGCCTCCAGTTCCGATCAGAGAGTCGACTTTGTATTGTGCCCGTATTCCTTGGACGGTTGCACCTTTGTGCAGCATCCGGTCAAGCCCCCTCAAAATTGGAATCTAGCGTTTATCAGGCTCAATGGGCCCCGTCATTTCCACGATTACTATCGATATGTTATCTTTGCCTCCTCTTTCGTTGGCTAACGAAACGAGCTTCTCGCAGGCCACTTGTGGGTCGGTGGATTGCATCACGACTTTGAGAATTTCTTCATCGCTTACCGGTTCCCATAGTCCGTCTGTGCAGAGCAGTACTCGGTCGCCGGGTGAAAGAGAGACAACCTTGGTGTCGACCTGAACATCTGTGGAGGCGCCAACGGCCCGTGTTATTATGTTCCTACCGGCGACATGCCTCGAATCTTGTGAACTCATCTTACCCGCGTCAACGAGCTCTTGCACCTGGGAATGGTCTTTGGTCAGTTGCTTGATCCCCCCCCGATTCACTAGGTATCCCCGGGAGTCTCCCACGTTAGCTATGTACCCAGTGTCCTGCTCGATCAACGACGCGACCAACGTACTCGCGAGGCCCTCACTCTCGCGATGCGCCATTCCGTATTTCACTACCTCTTCGTTCGCGGCCTCGACGGAGGCTTTCAGGAGCCCGGTGCCTTCCTTGGGATCGGACTTCACCAAGAGGCTTGTCGCATGAGTGGCTAGGGTGGTTAGTGTGAGCCTGGAGGCTACTTCACCCTTCTGACTTCCCCCCACCCCATCCGCTACGGCGCTCAGAAGCGCAGCATGAGTCTTCGACTCGAACGTTGTCAGGCATTCAAGAGTGAGGATCGCATCTTCGTTGTTGGACCGACTCTTGCCAATATCGCTCAGAAAACCGACGCGGTAGGAAAGTCCCCTCGGAGCAGCGGGGCCCGCTCCTGGCGGCGGCGGTGGTTTAGGAGGCCGCCTGCTGCGTCTCCAAAACGCCAGCAGCACAGCAACGGCTAGCACGCCCGCGAGTATGAACTCGGGCGGGTTGAAGTAATTCTTTTCATAGGTGGCAGTTATCGTTTCAGGTTTATTCGCCACCGTCAACGGATTAGCGTACGTAGACCCGTTAACCGTCCAACCCTTGAACTGATACACACAAGTGTTGAAGGACAATAGGGTGACGCCGCAACTCACGTTCGAGAGGGCTTGGATGGTATGTGCAGAGTTGGGAGCCAAACTGATCTGGGATGGGATCTGCGCGGTAGTCACGCCATCCACGATAACAAACTGCGAAGCGTTGCTCCCCACAACTTGTATAGTCACGATTACGACGGGAATGAAACTCGCAGTCTCGCTAATCGGCCCCTCAATAGTAACCTGGGAGACATTCTGCACTCCCGCATGGCAGTCCGTGCCTGTGCATGACCAGCTGCTGAACTCAAAGCCACTCGTAGGCATAGCCTGAATATTGACCGCGCTGCTGGCATTCTCCCAATTCTCCACGCCTGAACTTGGAATGGTCGAGCCGGCGCCCATCGGTGCCACATGCATCGTCAGTAGAAATTGGTGGATGTAGGTAACCTGCAAAGTACCGGCAGCCGTTACGAGGCCGGTCGCATTTCCTGTCCACCACCGTTCCTGTCCGCTTGACCCAAGAATCGTCTGGTCAACCGACCAGTTGCTGCCTGCATCGGCCCAGTACGAGACGGATTGAGTCATCAAAGGTTCAGAGACTTCATCTCCCGCCTGCAAAAGAAGCAGCGTGGGCTGAAGCGGAATCGTCCCGCCTGGCTCCACGGAGTAGGATGCGCTTAACCGTAGCTCACGATGATATTGGAAGACAATTGACGTATTCTCCGTTGCGTTTCCACTTGCCATCGAAGCTGCGACTGCCCACTGCTCATCTTGCAGGCTGCTGGGGATTGTCGGGTCGACATTCCAAAGCGTGCCGAAGTCTACTCGTATAGGGGTTGGTTGAGTGGAGAGCGTAACACTTTGCGGTTGATGGTTCTGCACGTAATGGAAAGCGGGAGCATTGCCGGGGTGTACGGTACCGGACACGTTGTAACTAACGGTGAGCGTCACGAACTGGGACGAGGATGGGCTGGATGTGGAAGCAGTGGCTCCTCCTGCTGGAATTTCTGAGGTTCTTGGAGTCCCATAAGCAAGTACCGAAACAACCAGAATAACTACCACGAAAGCTAGTCTAGATCTGCCCATCTCGAGTCAGCCACCGAGACATGAGAATAAGTCGTATTGGGACTCAGTTCAGATTTAAAGCCTGTTTAAGTGGGGCAAAATAATTTACGACCTGTCATAAAAGCGGATATGCTTTAACCCCGTAACACACGCGACCTCCCGTCATTCCAGGTTAAACGGTTCACAAATTGTAAATACTAACGCGCCACTTTAGGAGCTGAGTGCGGTAGCCCTTGAACGTGCCGAGACTTCTTCAAACCTTGACGATCCTAATCTTGGTTACAGCGACGATTTCTGTTGTTGAGAAGCCTAGTTTCGGTTTTCAGCCTTATCCTGAGTCGACAGCTCTAAATGCGCAGGAAGTTGCGACTAATCAGACGATCACAGCCACGGTCACCGTGGTGAACGTGACGACAAGCACCGCACTAAGCGCTTACAATCTGACCGTCACCTCTACAGTCACGACCTCAGTTTTCTCTAACTCAGATCTCACTACCACGATTCTCTCCGTTGTGGCTGTCGCAGCATTGGTAATCGCAGTCTACGCTTTGGTAAAGCGACCTAGGTCAGGACCCACCGGGCCATTTTCCGGACCGGCCGTGAGCCGGGTAGTTGTCTGCCCGACCTGTGGAACCAGCAATAACCCTGGGGCGGCATTCTGCCGCAAATGCCGAACCCAACTTCGCTAACCGCATAAGCCTAGCCGCTCAAGAGAGTCGCGGCCCTAATTGCCCGCCGCGGGGGAAAAAGCGATTCTATTTGCGAGGGGAGTTGATTCTCGTTGCGCACTCCCTACAGAACTTACTATCACTCAAATTCTCCGTACCGCACTGGGGGCAATAGGTGACAGAGGCTACTTCCGTCTCACGTGTCTCAGCTCGTGCATAGGTGCGGGTGGCTTCAGGCACGGCAGCATCCTTCTCAACTCTGGACACTGGAACCGTCACAACTGGGTCGTACACTCTAGTCACGGAGCGAGAGCCGCCCCTCCTCCGACGATAAAGCAGAACCCCGACAACGATCACGACCATGGCTAGGAGGATCACTATCAACAACTGATTGCCAGAAAGTGGGCCCAGGCCGGGCAATCCTATGGTACTGAAAGGCATCAAAACAACACTCTGGCTACTTGTCGTCTCTGTCGAAGTCGATGTGAGCGAGGTAATGCTGGAGGCACTCCTTGTAGTGCTGGTTGCAGAAGGCACTGCCATCGGAAATTTCAACAGATTAAGGCTGACGGAACGGTAGTAATCCCAAGGGCAACCAGAGTTGAAGCTCCCAGGTCCCGCGCAGAACTCCATAAACATCATGCCGTCAACTCCAGGGACTCCGTATGTTCCTCCTGGCGATAGACTCCAATGGTCTGGGTATCCGGATTTCAACAGAGCTCTAAATTCATAGGTCAATGAATCCCCAACGGCGTTGCCGTAAGCCTCGACGACAGGATATTTGCTCGCTCCATGGTCATGAATAAGCTGTTGTGTCGTGGGGTCCTCGTATGCTTCACTGGCGCCCCAACCGATGCCCCAGGGCCAGAGGTAATTTGCAAAGGTGTAAGGGCCCCAGCCGTTGGCACTCCAATGATATTCGAAATCAGCACTTACGTCATTCACATTCGACAAGACCGTAGACCAATTTGTCTGAAAGAGAAAATAGAGCCATTTCTCGTCGTGTTTGAGCCGGACAGTTACGCTCAGGACACTGGCCGGGGCATGGTCACAGCCGTAGGTACACAGGAGGGTAAGATTGGTTTGTGGCGCATCTGACCATTCATCTCCGTCAACCTTCCCGTTCAAGCTGACGCTATTGGTTAGTACCGGAACTTCGATCGGTATGACTGTTCCAATGGTGCTTTGAGCCGGCGCACTAGCATTAGCAAAGGGGATGATGGAACCAATTGAGATTACCATGAGCAGGATAAGAGGCCCGAATTCAACTACGTAATGTGGCATGCAAAATCAACCGACTTTTCAGAGCGATTCTCCTGTCAAGGGACAACTCCACCTTACCCGTCGCGAGTCACGGATAAGCCATAGTTACCGGTTGTGAAACCCTCCGCCTAAGCAATGGATACGTGAAGAAGAAAGCGCCTAGCAATAGCTGCACTATAAGTACGATCCAAGTTCCAAGTAGGTTTAATCCTTGGCCGAGTAGGTTGATTGCGGCCAGAGCCAAGAACAGGACGCCGAACAGAATCCAAGCAATATCGCCGAAGACAAGCTTGTCGAATTGTTTCAATGTCCCGTATTTCCTAAACGGCCCCTCCTTAAGGGCAAGGTAGCCAGAGAGGCTTGGAACCGACGCCAGGACCGTAGCCGCAATGACTGTTCCGCCATCAGTTCCGACGTATGTTGTGATCGTCGTGTATAGTGTCAAATCGAAGATTCCTAGGAAGAAAGCCAGGAACGCTGAGATGCAAAGCATTGCTTTCAATACGGAACTAGAACCACTTCTCTCCCTTTGTTGCGCCCAGTGGCGCGTCCCGGTTGAGATTTGGCTCCCGCACTTTACGCAGAACTGAACCGACGGACGATTAACGGCGCCACAGACTCCGCACGTGAAATTCTTCCGATCCACAAAGGGAGCACCAATACCGCTTTGCCTGCGCATCAGAGAGACGAACGTAGTCTCCACCTGAGGCAGAAATATTATGAGACCAAATGCGATCGTGAGAAAGACTCGAGCGGAGTAATGGGATGCGGCTCCAATCCCGGTCACCACCGGCCACCAAGGAACGGGGACGCTCGGAATTAGAGCTCCGACATTAGGCCACCAGTCAGGATACTGGATCGGAAGAAACGGGATGACAACGACAACTACTCCAACAACTAACAGGACCAGAGCAACGATTTCTTGGATTGAGCGCCTGGTTCGATGACTCATCTGCTCACACCTATCGCCGCAAGATCACGTTAGAGATGGCCAACCGGAGGCCCAGAATGTAAGTGCATCAGAATCCTTTTATGATTTTCCAACTTCCTGATTTTCATTGATGAAAGTTTGCTTCTAGTCGGACGGCGCGAATCCGAGCCAATCCATCCTCTCGAATTGGAGCCTAGTAAGCAGGCCCGCATGGCGGTAACGGCTGACCCCAGCAAGGGGACATACCGTTCAAAATCGTCGACAATACAGAACCGTACATTCTTCCAAAGTGTTTTCAACTAGGGTGCCACATACCTGTGGTAACCGGGTGCTTCGGGCATTATGACGAACCCGACTTGGGCAGGTTATGCTATCGACGAGAAATCCGTGAGGACCAAAACCGCGAACATCGGGTCAATATTGTCTGAAGACGCTGTGATTGCCCTCGCTACGATTATAGAGCCAGGATCAGAGACGGTTAAGGTTACAATAACGAACGCCCAAACAAAACTCGTCATTGGACGTGATGCGAGGGCGGACATCATAGTCAAGGATGAAGCAGTCTCCAGGCTACACGCCGTCATCAGCCATGACCGAGGCAAGTTCTTCGTAGAGGACCTGCACAGCAAGAACGGGACCGTACTGAATGGAAAGTATTTGTCCGGCAAACGTGCCAGACTTGTTCATAACGACGAGATCCTCATCGGCAACGTCAAAATTCTTTTCCAAACCAGTACCGCGGAAGGCGAGGATGAGGGCGACGCGTGGCGGGCACCGACGGCGACAGCAGCGGAGTCAGTACCTACAGGCTACGGCCTGCTCGATGCTCACTTAGGCGGCGGTATGCCCAAGGGGTATGCGGTAGTTCTATTGTCGCATTCATGCGATGAACGTGATCTATTACTCACGAGAACGATTGAATCATCGGTCCGGGCAGGGAGGCCGAGCTATTTCGTCTCTAACGATCCTTCGAGGATTACGCAATTCGCGGGGTTCTCTCGCGACTTTTACTCATTTTCCACGCGTGCTAACAAAACAACTGTACAACATGACTCAGACCCGACCTGGATACCGGGCGTTGAAAACCTAAGCGAATTGAGTATTTCCCTCTCGGAAGGCATCGCTCGGACACGAGTTGACCAGCGGCTTGACAAGCTGATGATCGTCGAAATACTACCCGATATCCTCCTCGAACACAAATCAACTGTCACCCGGCGATGGCTCTCCGATTTTATCATCAAGAGAAAAGCGCAATCATTTACCTTATTGTTCACGTTGAACCCATCAATCGCCTCTGAAAGTGAGGTTAGCGCCGTCGTCGACCTTTTTGACGGAGTCCTCAGATTAAGCGAAGTGGAAACCAAGTCGGGAACCAAGACGTTCATCGCGATAAGGCGCATGTTTGCAAGAAACTGCAACACAAAGGACATTCCTCTGAGCAGGGCGGAAATGTTCAAGCTACGCACATCATAATCGCTAGCACAACAAATTCGCTTTCAGTCTTACCCCATGCAAAACATGCTGATCAGCAGACACTAGTGTTTCTTGACGTGCAAGCGTTTAATTCGATGATTGTGGAGTAAACTCGTTTGGGTATGCCTCGCAGTCGCTCGACCATCCTTCTTGCAGTCGTGGTCATCCTAGTTTCAGCACTAGCTGTTCTGGCGCCTTCAGCCTTTAGCCAAAGCTATTCTACGGTCACGCTCACGTATACCGGCAGCGGGCTCACCACCTACCCTGTCTCGACGTCCGCTCAAACGGTGACAACCTCGCTTTTTGGAGGCAGTATCCAGTTATCGGCTTGGCGAAACCCTGGATGCGCCGTTCAAGTTCCGTTCATCGCTATGCCGGGCGATTTGATTTCCGCGACCTTCAGCTCGAACGTTCCGCTTGATCTTCACATAATCTCCGCTGGACCGAAATTCCCAGGCATTGCCGATGTCTTCTGTGGCTTTGGTGTTCCTCCCGGTTCATTGGCGGAAATTTCGTATCGGACAAGTTACTCAATTAATTGGACGCCCCCCGAGGAATATTATCTCATCAACAAAGTTACGCAATATTTCCTGATTCTCGATAACTGGCAGGCCGCCGTAGCCTCCGTCTACCTTTCGGTCCAGGAAACACCAAGCCAAATGGTCACGACCACAGCCTCAGCGACATCGACCGTCATGCAAACCAGTCTCTTCACCCAAATACTCACCAACACCCTCCCGCTCACGACGAGTACACTCGCGCCGTCCGTGCAAAATGCTCAAAACTCAAACTCACAATGGCAGATCTTTCTAGCGATTATCCCGATAGCCCTGGTTGCCGCGCTTTATTGGAGAAGCCGCAAGAAGAAGGTTGAACGCACTCAGGTCTATTGACACGGAAACTCCTAGCCCGTCTGCGTCCGACTAATCTTATGGTTCGATCTCTTTTTCACAAGCATTGCAGAATGTACTGCCCGCAGGCAGTTCTTTACCGCAATACGGACAAAACATATTGGGCGTATCCTCGGCGCGGCTTTTCTTTGATGGAACCGGTACAACCACCGGTTCTTGGGGCGGAACCTCTACGGTGACCGGTGAACCCTCCTGCCCATAGGTTTCTCTTGCACGTTTTCGAGTGTAATAGAGGAAGGCCGCTACGACGCCGACGACTACGAGGGCGATGCCAAGGTAGAACGCCGGTCCCAGCCCGGCCGGTTGCTGACTAGCGACCGAGGCGGACGTCAACCAGGTCGAGGACTGCGTGGAGTAACTTGTTAGGAATATCTCCGCGGTAGTCTGAACGCTGAATCCTTCTTTCACCGAGAGTGAAATCGAGACGCCTTCGGGGTTCTTGTTCAAAAAGACGAAGTAGTAGATGCCGGTCGCTGGAACGTCGAGAGTTGTTGTCCAACTGTTCACGCCTAGGATAGATGTCAACCCGGGATACGATTCGACGGCTTGACAATCGGTGATGGATTGCCATGTCGTCCATTGTTGTGAGTTCAGGACCCAGAAGTCTACCACGTCGCTTCCCGTGACTGTAAAGCTGATGCTTAGCGTACCTGGATCTAATTTTGCATAGGCATTGTCGTACATGCCGCAGTTGCCAAGGGTGGTGGGTGATGGAATATTGTACGTATGCTCTAGTACGTCGCTTTGAACACTCGCCTGTGTAGTCGTAGTTGCGATCGTTTCATTCGTTACTGTTGTTGCAGTGGAGAAGGTCTGGATGCCTGTAACCGTTACTGTGGCCGAACTCGCCTGAAAACCTGCGATCGATAAGCCGCTTCCTGCCACTATCGCTAGGATGCAAGCAGCGAGAACTAGGAAAGCTGCTTTCATTAGAACCCACAATCGTACCGAGCAGGGCCGGTCAAAATTTAACATTTATGCAAGCTCTTACCCATAACGCCGCCCCGACGAGAATAATGAACGAGCCTAACGGTTTCAAGAACCGCAGCATGCTGTATCGTGGCACTGCTGCACTTTAGTTCCTAGTAGACACGCGCCGATTCTTTTTTCAGGTTCCGTGTCCTTCTTACCCTTTGAACCGTTCTTCTTTTCGCAATTGCTTTGCCACCTCGCGTTCTCCCTCTCCCTACCGCCCGGCGCTTTCCGCGCACGCCACGAACAGCGACAAAACAGACCGCGACAATCGCTAGAAAGTATACAACAATTTGTCCCAGAAATTGGGGCGGATGAACCACCAAATCTTGCCGGCTGAATTGAAGAATAACTCCGGTGGGGAGCTGCCCATAGAGTTCGGTTGTCACTACATGATTTCCCAGCGAAAGGCCGTACACGTTAAGGTTTAGATTTACCTCGTACACGCCTAAGCCGACGTACACGCCTGGAATCTGTGTGGTTCCGTTCCCGTTCTGAATAAGGGCCGTGAAGGTCGCATTTTCAATTAATTGTCCTCCGTAATTCAGCGGCTGCGACCTTAACTGAATCTGACTGCCCCCCACGGAATAGCCGGAAAGGTCCTGTCCCTGCACGCCGGCGAGCGTCAGTCCGCCAATCGGTGCCTTCGACCGTAAGTCCGCCTCGGCGCCTTGTACAAACCTTTCGAGCTCAAATGGCCCTGAAGACTGTAAAGCTCCGCTCAACAAGAGAGCTAGCGGCCCGTTCCCTTGTGGCAACGAGTTTGCGGGCAAAGCGAACAAATCCGCCATTTGGTAAACGGCAAAATAATTTGACTGCTTGAGAGAGATTCTGACCGTGTAGGGGTCCGCCTCGGTTACTCCTCGAATTGACTTCAGAGTTGCGTATAATGGGGATGAGGGAAGGGTGTTTGTGAGCAGCCAGTTCATGGTCGCGACCAGGTCGTGCGCCGTGGTTGGGCTCCCTTCCTGAAAGCCTGAGCCCTGGTTGACGGTGAGGGTGAGGGTTGTAGAGTTGTCGCTCATCTCCCATCGATCGACCAAGCCTGGCTGAGGTAAGCCATTCGGAGCGCGTGTTAGGAGGGGCGTAGTTATGAGCCTGAGAGCGAGCGAGTCGGCGCCTCCTAGGGGGGTGGCCGGGTTAACGTCCGATAATCCGCCAACCTCTCCGATCCTGACGGTTCCGGTCGTGTTTTCGAGTGATGCCGCAATCGTGTCCGGTATGCTTCCCGTAATTGGAGTGATGTTGAACACTCCTTTCTGCTCTACAATGAGTAGGTTTTTCGAGTATACGGGGAGGGCTGGTAGGTCGAGGCTAAGTTGTTCTTGGCATCGGAATGCGGCCTGTCTGGCAACGTCAAGATTGGACGCAGTCATGAGCTGTTTCGCGTTTGCGTTGAAGGTCGAATTGTTGTATCCGACCAAGTTTGTGGAGAGTGGGGCTGGGTATACGTTGCGGATTCCCGCGAAGAGATCGTACAGCCACGTTGGCGCGGCGTTGGCGGGCACGGTCTCGATATAAAGATCGAAGTAGTAAGTAATGCTCACTTGCGAGTAGAAGTCGATGTTGGTCTCGGGAAAACTAATGATGGGCAGGCCAATTGCCTGCATATCTTGAGCGAACAGGTTCCCCGCAGCGACGGCGTCGGGATCGGTGAGTTTACTGAAGATGAACATGGTGCGGAGCTGTTGCCCCGTGGACGGATTCACCCTAACCCCGGTAGAGGATTGAGTGTATCCAGCGCTGTCGAGTAGTTCCGATGCTTTCGCAGGGTCGTAGGGGTATGAATCGATGGACTCGTTTCTCCAGCCAAGGCCAGCGTAAGCTGAGGAGAACAGCCCCGGGTTAAGAGTTTCCCCGTAACCCGCGAGGGCATTATTCACGGCTCGTTCACGGTTGAAGCCGTATAGCATGGCTTCACGAAAAACCTGATTTTTCAGGGGGGAGTTTCGCAGGTTAAAGCCGATGTAAGTGAAACCGAAGTTCCCTATCGGTACAACGTTTAGGTTTGGATCGCTCTTGAGCTGCAAGAGGGTTTGCGGAGCTGCATTCTCGAGAGGTGCCACGTCGACCTCGCCGTCAGCGAGAGCTTGGATCAAAGCATCGGGTGAGGGATATGACTTGATTACAACGGTCGTTCCCGTTGACCGTTGAGGCACGTAAACGATTGCCTCGCCTATGAGAATCACGATAATGACCAAGGCGATTAGGGCGAGCTGAACTCTAGGTTTCACGGCTAAGCCATCTCGACATTCAACGTATAGTTCTCCGGGTAAGCCGCAAATGAGCCGCCTAAGAGCACGTTGTGGAGTACAACAAAGTAGACGCCCGGCTGTATGTTCGAAGCTGAAATGATCTCGGCCGGTCCGCCGGTGTTCGTAACATACTTGAACTTCCCGCTGCTGGCGTAGATGCTTGTAGGGTATTCGGAAGAAGCCAAGAGAAAGCCGAGCGGATCGGTCAAATGTTCTTGGATAAGGGTTTGCGGATCCGTCCATGATACGTGAACATTTAGTTGGCTCACGCCGGCCGGCACAATGATCGCGAATGTTCTCCAGTCCCCGGCTTCATACCGCCACGACCAATCGAAGGCCCCGTAGACCTCGAAATTGGTATAAGGCGTGTTCTCGGGGGAAAGGGATTGATATCTTCCGGGTGCGACGATGGGGACTACTACGGAAACTGGCACGAGGCTTTGCGAACCGTTCGTCGAGACCTCTATGAAGCCGCCATACACGCCTGGTGTCGCATCGGCCGGCACCGTCATCGTAGCCGTTAACGAATTATTTGAAGGTGAAAGTTGGGTAATCCAATCCCATGCTGATCGCTTGTAGTAGCGGAAAACCAGTTCGAATGGAATTTCCGGACTTGCCTTGCCTCCGTTACCTTGCTTAACGACTCTCACTGCGGGGACTCCGCGGAATTTGGCTAGGGGGTTCCCCACGACTAGTTCGGAGGTTGTGCTGTACGGCGCCCCGTTTGTTATCCTGCTAATATCCCCCGCAGAATCGTACTGAGTGTCGTAAATCTGCGCCAAGAGAAGGTTGCGGTAGGTCCAACTTGACTCGTTGGCAAAGTCTGAGAAGTGAAAGACCAATGTTACTTTCATTAGAGCCGCATCGGCTGGAATCGAGGATTTCGGAATGTACACCCAAGTGATTGTGGAGTTCGCCACATATCGGGACGAGGTTGTTGAGATGAGGGTGTACTGATAAGCTTGCGCGGTTACGGGCTGCGTAGCTTGTGCAATGTCGAATATGGCACTAGTTGAGGTGCCGGGCAAGACGATTCCGGCGTACCAATTTGTGGCCACGCTACTGGTCGTTGGAATTGGGGTTCCCAGGTTAAGGTCCCATGAATCTGCGAGTAGCCCCTTAACTGAATCCCATGTGGCCGGTGAGTAGAGGTAGAACCTTGTCGGTAGACGGCTATCGTGGCCTTCGGCTGCGGCAGCCACAGCTTCCCACACGTTAACGCGGCCTGATCCCTGCGTGAACTGGTCGTAGGATAGGTCATTCGCGCTACTGGCTAGGATGGCCTTGACGATGTCAGGTGAAGGGGCTGCGCCGCCGTGAGTGTTTCGGTACTCATCGAGTATCAAAGCCACGGCTCCAGCGGTAACAGGTGTTGCCATGCTTGTACCGCCGAAGATTGTGTAGGCGCTCGTTCCGTTTCCGTAACCCGTGAGTGTTGATTGATCGCTGAATCCGAACGCGCCCACGTCGACCACGTCGGGTTTGGTTTCACCAATTGATGTTGGTCCGCGAGCGCTCCAGGGCACAACTTCATCGTAGCTTCCCTGCACTTCATTCTTTATGCGCACGCCCGGTTGAGCTCGGTAGGCGTAATTCGTTGACGCTCCAACCGTTATGGGAAGCGCCGCCGCTCCGGGAGACGCGGTGGTTCCGTACCCGAAGCCGCCGTTTCCGGCCGCGATGAGCATGACAACGCCGGGGTATGCGGGAGCGAGGTAGTGAGGTATCGTAAAGGCGTCTGCGAGTTGACTCATAAGATCATAGCCGAACGTTGACCCCAAATCCTGAATGACATCGGAGTCGCCCCAACTGTTGCTTATGATATCGGCACGATGATTTCCCGTGTACTTGAAACTAAAATCAGTAGGGTCCCAATCGAAACCCGCGGCGTAGTACCACGCGAAAGTTGTATCCCCAACCCAGAGTGCCTTCACACCCATAATCTCGGCGCCGGGCGCAATTCCTGGTAAAGCCAGTCGGGTTCCGTTCTGATAGATATCCCGCTTCAGCACTCCGCGGGATGCTGCGTTTGACGCCGTACTAGTTCCATGGCTCTCATAGTCGAAGAAAACGTTGATGAAATTCCCTTTCGGGTCGATTGGGGGGACAAGAGCAAAATTCCGTCCCGCAACGCCACCGAGGTCGACTCCGTAGGCTAACATGCCGGCGCTGAAGACTGGCACGCCGGAATTCGTGGGGTCGAAATCTATCAGATCCTTTCCAGGAGCCGCGATATGCGGTTGTTCGTTCACGAATCCATGAACATTCCATGACGGTTGTGGAGACGGCCATGTAAGATTCAGATCGAGCTCTTGAGATGCGTTAGCGTTTAGGGAGGTACGGTATTGGAGAAGGAAGTTGTAATATGCCGTTGACATATCCACGAAGACGGTATCATAGACACCCGCCTGCTTCGCGTCAACTACAACCACCGGGAAGTTTACGTCAACTGTCGAACCAGAGATCACGTCTGCAAGCTCTTCCCTCAGAATCCCGAAATGGTACAGCCCCGACTTCGAGAGCACTCTCGGAGCCAAGTAATTGTAGTGAAGCGTCATCTTCTGAATCTGTGGTTGGCTTGGGCTGGTGTCCACGTAGCTCGCTGAATTCCAGACGCTAACAACTTTTCCTTGGGTGGCGAGAAGATCTCCAAAGCGTGTGACGGTTAGGTTCGTCAGTGCGAAGCTTTGTCCGTCGGCATCGAATGAGACCGCCTGACCCAAGCTGTTGCGTGCGACGGCGTCTCTCAGATCGGGGATGGTGAAGTCCGTGCCGGTGTCTACGATCGCGATAGTTACACCGGTACCGTTTACGCCCAGCTGATTGACACGGTCCGCACCAATTATTTGCCTGACCTTGAACATGTCCGTGGCCAAGTGCTCCGCATACACCTCCGGATCCGGTTTCATCTGTTCGAAGCCTATCTTGACGTCTGGAAATACGAAGGAGACGGCAGGTGATGCGGCCAGGGAGAGGATCGAGTTGAAAGCCACCGACCCGTAAACGGCTAAAGGTGAAGCTGGCGGACCGATGACGAATCTAGTTGCCATTAGCCCCTCCACATCGGATGCATGATAGTCTGGGTTTAAGCGTACGAAGACGCTGACGGAATCTCCTTGCATCCTCAATCCCTGTCCTCCAACTCCGTCGATTCGATCAATCAAACTGTTGTCGAGTTTGCCTGCGGCCCTCGTGGCGCCTACGAGTTGGAGGGGTGCAAACGTTCCGATGATGAATAGGGCTATCACTAGGAGCCCCATTTTTTTGCCGTGCAATCCTATCAGATTCGGCCGAAACCACTTGAACACTAATTTTACTCTATTGGTCCTCACTCGTTAGCTCCCGCCAAACTATGAACTGTAGTTGACACTCAACTACGAGTTTGATACGATAAGCCGCCCTACCATGAATGCGTGCACGGTGCAGAAAATATTGCAATAGATCACGAACGAGCCGGGTACCGTGGCCTGGAACTCTATTCTAAAGGCGTCACCGGGCGCTAACGCTACGCCGGTGTCAAAGTAGGTTTGTATTGCGAAACCATGCGCTTGCGTTCGATCTTCATTACACACGACGAATCGAACGTAATCGCCCGCGCGAACCGTAACCACCGGCCACGGGTTTAGTGGGGCCCCGTGAGCGATGCTATCGTTGAACCCCGACAGGTCGGCGATTATTAGGAAGAAACCCGGCGGGCGCGAACACGTCGACCTCGATACGCTCACGACGGGGGCATAACTCGGCGACCCTCCTGGCGGCGAGATTTGAATTAACCCAGTCATCAACAGTAAAAGAGTTAACAATACTACTACGACGGTTCCCGCCGCAAGTATCCGAGACTTCCTCAAAACTGCGACACACCCCGCTTCGTGCTCGCCTAACTCTTGCTGAAGTAACGTTTGACCCATAACGGGATAAGTGTAGCATCCGATGCTAGGCACATGGCGATCATCGCCGTTCCCGCCTCTAACTGCTCTGGGTAGGGATATGAACCGTAAACGGCGATTGGCGAGACAAGCAGGTAAGCTCCGAAGATCAGCATGGCCTTGCAACCCAGAAGGTAAGTCAACAATCGCATGCCCAATGTCAGCTGCGTAAACCCCACGTAAATCAGTACACCCGCAAAGAAGATGGAGATATGCATAACCCAATGCAACTCGTACTGAAGCAGCGCGGCGTCCAATACGGAGGGGACATGCCAGAAAGCAATTATCAACGCCGCCACCGTCAGACTTGGTACTCCCCTTCGATTGACCACTCTGTTGACCAAGCCAAGGAATGAGGACGCGGCCATGAGCCTATTTGACAGATGTCTACCTGCGTAGAGGAAGGTACGTAGTGAGGCCGCGATGAGGAAGCCGGCCAACAAAAGCAGTATGTCGGACACCATCAGCAACACTTCCGGTGCCACATTCAATGCCGACGACAGCTCGAAGTAGAGAAAATCGATCGGTTCAAGGGGCGTAAGCATCGTTAGGATCAGAATCGAGCTTATGAGGAGAAGAGCCATACCGCGACCCATCAAACGCCTAAGAGACGGCTCCTCCCACGCCAACTTACATCACCGACCCGGTTTACTTGTTATAGAATCTACTGAAAAAGCTAGTTGAACTCTCCTCACTATCCCGGTGAAACAGATGATTCTTTTTACCCGTTGAACTGAACGTTGAGGCTGCGTCCAGCTAGACGAAAAATGACCACAGTCGATATGACGACGAATGCCACATAGGGTGCTGTGACCAACGGAAATTCCGGAACTGAAGCCTGGCTCTGTGAAACCAGAGCTGGCTCGTGGCTCCACATCAACGTCTTCGCTGGAGTATCTCGGCTAATGTTATTCCCGGCGTCTGCTTCGTAAGCGCCTCCGCCAAGGTACTGCACATTAGAATCCTGACAGGCTGAATTTCCGTAAGTGACCTCCGCCTGACTGGGAGCATGGTTCCCAGCAGAGTTCTGTGCATATGGGTATGAGAAAATAGCGCTCGTCGAAGTAGTATTGCAGGAGGCCGCGGTCGCGTACTCATCCCACGTGGATGAAGCGGTGCCAAGCTGCCCGTATGTATGGGGAACTAGGATATTGCCGATTATCGAAGTCGAATTTGATGCGTAGTCATAGACAGTGCCTTGCCACTGCTCGCTTCCGTTTACATCCGAGATCCGCGAAACTTGAAGCCGGTAGTTGTAGCCGATGTTCCAATCATAGATTAGGTAGCAGGCTGAACCAATTCCCGTACTCAAGAACCCGATTATATTGTCGCAAAGGCCGCTTGAATTATTCGGAACCCCTTGAATCGCGTCAAAGATGCCGAAGCTAACAAGCTTCGTAGTTTCCCCTAGACCCAGAGTGAGGTAACCTGTCTCATTATTCGCAAATTGGAATTGATGACCCCAATAGATTGCAATGTTCGATTCGGGTGATCTTACGACTTTCACATCGATACTCATCGAATAACTACCCGCAACCGGCCACTGAAGCCAAACATCGGTGTCGGGTGCTTTCGTATTGAAGTGCCCGTAAACCGGATGAGAATTCTGAGCCAGCAGGCAAGCGAGAACGAGGATGCTAAGCGTGAAAAGACCGAACCGTCGACTGATCTTATTTCTCAACGGCTCCGGCCTACGCCCCTAAACTCTCTTCCAGCCATGGTGCGTCTATTTGTGTGATTTTGACGCATCACATGTCAAATCAAGCTTCAGTTTCCTGACGTTTTAGACATCGCCCGGATGAACCTCCGGCCCAGGTAGACACGATACACTTGCCCCAATGAAGGAAGCTTCTCTCGGCTAGAAAATCGTTGTATATGAGTGAAAAAGCGCGGCGAAATACATCAGGTAAAAGCCGACTAGCCAAGCCAAGATGAAGAGCATCGTAGACCGTTGACTAACTATGTTCGGAATCAGCTTGTATTCGATGAACACAGCCGCCGCCGCTCCAATCCCGAAGAAAATAGTTGCGTCGATAGGAACTACGAGTGCAAGCCCCAGCCCAACCACAGTGGGGATCCCGGCCAAGAGACCAAGAAGTACATTCCGGATCGGATTTGCCTTGGCAGCCGTAGCAAAGACTCCTATGACCAACCCTTCAAGAAACTTATGTAGAATGTAGGCGGAACCTGAACCAAGCCCGCCAATTGAGTTGATCAGATTAACCGAGGTAAGGGTAACGAGAAAAGAGTAACCTATCAAGGAACCAATTTCTAGACCCTCCCCCAATGAATGCCACCCTATCCCTATTGCCACAAGGAGAGCCGTAGCATAAGTAAGCACAACCACCGGCGTGCGGCCCCGTCGACGCGGTTGAAAACGCTTATCCAACCAGAGGAAAACGAAAAAAGTTACAGCGAAGATTGCAGCGACGAGAATATGCGTAAGTCCCCCGCTAAATCCTTCGTTCACTCCAAGCAGAGCCGCATCATCCATCAGGTCAAGGAAAGACCAGAAGATAACGCCGGAAGCCACGGCCATAAGAACGACCAATCGATACGAGGATTTTCCTACTAAGATAATTGGAGCGAAGATCCCCAAGTAAAGGGGCACGAAGGTGGCGAATATGACTTCGGCGGAAACAGTCAGTTCCTCAAACATACAACATTCCCCTGTCAATCTTACCCAAGCGCGTCACTGCTTTTGTACCGGACAAGTAACACACTTGACCCCACTTGGACTACTACGTGCTGTGAAATTAGGATGGCGAAAGCAAGGCTGTAGCAAACAGCTTAACTAAGGTCAACCTCAACTCATCGTTCGCGCTTCATGAACTTAGGATGATGCGTTTGAAAATCAAGTTAGGGCTTCCAATCATTATGCTGTGTTTGGGCCTGGTAATTCTCGCCTCGGTTCCGTCCGCATGGGCACACACCCATCGAGTTCTAACGATTAACGGCCAGCAGATTGAATTTGTTGTGGGATGGGTGAATGAACCGGCCTATGCCAATGAAATAAACGCCGTCGATTTTTGGGCTCACTACATCAATACAACGTGTCCGCAAGGTGCTGAAAGTACTACCTGTCCACTCTACGGACTTGACCAAAGCCTACGCGTGACCGTTATCCTGGGAGGACAATCAACGACTCTTAGTTTCTCACCCAATTTATCGGACGACATTCCGCCTTTGTTCTACGGTGAATACACGGCGGAAATAGAACCAACGATCCCTGGGACAGTCTCGTTCGTAATATTCGGAAACATCGGTGCAACAGCGGTAAACCAAACTTTCACATGCGGACCCACAACCTTCGAATGCGTAGACCCCGCAAGTGAGATTCAATTTCCGCAATCAGCTTCCTCCTCCGGCAGCGATGTTCAAGCCGCCCTGTCGAACGCTCAATCGCAAATCTCAAACTTGCAATCTCAAGTTACACAAATAGAAGGAACCGTAGAAACCGCGTATGCTGTCGCTGGTGTCGGAGTTGCGGTGGGAATAATCGGCTTAGCCGGAGCCGTAATTGCGATATCCCGCAGCGGCAAGACTCAGACTGGACGACGCAGAAAACGGACCTGACAATTTGTGAATAGAGCACGCGAAGAGTTTCTCGCCCTGTTCACAATCGTCACTATATTGCTGATTGCCGGATCTTTTGTCCCGGTTTACGCGCACGCGAACCTCATAAGGTCTGACCCTGCCGCGAACAGCGTTCTTCGAACATCTCCACGCCAGGTCACGCTCTACTTCACCGAGCAACTCGAACCTAAGCTCAGTGGAGCAGCGGTTTACGACTCAAATGGAAAAGAGATCGACACGGGTTACTCCATAAGCCCGACAGACTCTACAATCCTCATCATAAGCCTACCAATCTTGCCATCAGGAGTCTACACTGTTTCGTGGCATGCAATCTCCGCCGTTGACGGGCACCATACGAGCGGATCGTTCTCTTTCGGCGTCGGAAACGTAACAATACCCGTGCAAAATATCACAAGCCAAGCCTATGTGTTTCCTTCCCTACTGGAAGTCATCGAACGGTGGCTAAACCTCCTAGGCGATGTCGTCTTTCTCGGCGGAAGCGTCTTCGTTCTCAGCATCTGGAATCCAGCCCTCTCAAAGATTGGGACCGGCAGGTCAGACGATTACCGCCGTAAAGTGTCGAGGCGAATTTCAAGACTGCTTAAACTGGCAGCGGTGCTTGCGATGGGTGCAACGATACTTCTGCTCGTCGTCGAGGCAATTGCTGCGGCAGCCTCACCATCGATGAATGATCTTCTTGCCACGGCCTATACGATCCTGACCTCAACAACGCTTGGCGAGTACTGGATATTTCGAATGATAGTTGTACTGTTAGCCATCGGCGCCGCCGTGATACTCCTCCGAGACAAGAATCCTCCGAAGAGAAGTTGGATACTGATTCTAATCATAGGGCTCGTGCTCTCACTGTCTACGAGCATCACAAGCCACAATGCAGCTAGTACAGAGTACGTCCCTGCGATCAACCTGCTTTCTGACTGGATACATTTGGTCGCTGTCGGTGCGTGGGTTGGAGGACTTGCGTACGTTGCAATCGCGATCGCCTCTCTGGGCGGCCAAGTGAGGGAGAAAGGAAAAACCGTGGCTGAACTGCTCAGGCACTTCTCCTCGGTCGCTATAGTTTGTGTAGGTGCGATTGGGGTTACCGGGATTTACAATCTTGTTCTAGAGGTGGGAAGTCTTACGCTGCTATTCACTACGGTGTACGGCAGGTTTATTCTGTTAAAAATCGCAATCTTCGCCCCAATGATCGCATTCGGCGCCCTCAACCAGTTCGTTCTGTTCGACCATATTGTAGATGCGGAGAGGAAGCGGCCTCAAAATAAGCGGAGGGTTGTACGCTGGGTTCAGAAGTTCGGGATCTCGATTAGAACTGAGATGACTCTAGGAATAATACTGCTTCTTGCAGTGGGACTTCTTACAGCCAGTGCGCCGGTCGCGCAGACCCAACCTACGGCCCCCCAATATCAACCGGCCCCGTTCGTCGTCCGAGGTTACTCGATGGATGGAGTTAACGTCACCATGAAGATCCTCCCGTTTCAAGCGGGCATCAACCACTTTGAAATCGATTTCATGAACCAGCAAGGGCAACCGGTTTCGGACATACGGTCGGTCTTCCTTAAGTTTCAATATTTGGACAGAAATATTGGAGTCTCAATCGCGAACGCAACGGCCTCCTCGAACGCGGGCGAATACACACTTGACGGAACCTATCTGAGCTTTTCAGGAGACTGGCGGGCCGAAGTATGGGCTCAACGAACCGCGGGCTTCGACATAGTTGTTCCATTCCAGCTCAGCGTGCCGTCCATCTCAGTTAGATTCTCAGAACTACCTTTGTCAAGCGACGCAAACCCCTACGGAATCGCCGTCGATCGGAACGGAACCGTGTGGTTTGCGGAATCAGGATCCGGGAACCTAGCGAGTTACCAACCGTCCACAGGCACGTTCACTGAAGTCACCCTGCCCCAGAGCGGGTCTAGACCATTCTACGTCGCCATCGACAATAACAGCGAGGTGTGGACGACGGAAACCCAATACAACCAGATCGTCATGTTCAATCCAACAACCAGCACATTCAAGCAATATCCTATCCCCACGTCCGGTGCCGTGCCGGGAGGCATCACTACCGACCTAAACGGAAACGTTTGGTTCACCGAAGAACTGACCGACAAAATCGGCAGACTAAACCCGGTGACGGGAAACATCACAGAGTTCCAGATTCCGACCCAGAACGCCATACCTATCCAAATAGCCGTGGACGCACGAGGATACATTTGGTTCACTGAGTCAAAGGCGGGCAAACTAGGCATGATCAACCCCGAAGACAACGCAATAACCGAGTTTCAACCACATAACCGGACCCTCCTAGGACCAACAGGTATCACGGTCGCCCCTGATGGGTCAGTTTGGTTCACTGAGCATGCAGGAAACCGCCTAACGGAATTTCATGTGGCGAATCAAACCTTTCAGTCCTATGCGATTCCTACGCCTCAGGCCTTCCCCTTCGGAATAACCTACCATGCTAACCGAATCTGGTTCGTCGAACACATTGCCAATGCAATAGGAAGCCTAGATTTGGCAACGGGAACATTCAGCAACTTCCCCGTACCAAACAACAGCTCTGATGTTCAGCTCCTCGCCGTTGACTCGGCGGGGAACGTATGGTTCACGCTTCCGGCGGCCAACGTACTCGGTGTCTTGACATCAACAAACTCATCTCTTCAACTCATCTCGAACTCCAATAATGGCGCATTCACACAACTAGCGCTGGCCGTTGCAATACTCGTTGCAGCGTCAACCACCGGTGCTTTCGTGCTCGGCCGAAGGAGGATGGAGCATAAGGCAAATCTTCGGCGTCCGGTTTCAAGATCACGCGGTTAAGCTATTCGCGATTTTTCCCGTACCTCTTAAAACACTCAAATTAGACGCGCTGCCTGTACACAGAAAAGGCCGACACGTATGAGCTCGCCTCGCAGATCCCGAACCAAACGCCGAAACCGACGGCAACAGAGTCCATTCGGGAGAAGAAAGTTTGCAATTATCGGCATCACACTCATTGCAGTTGCGATAATGATCGCCCTCGTATTTTACACCAGTCAGACACTGACTGTGACTACACCGTCAAGCGTCTACGTGATTATCCAAAAAGGCGCCGGCGAGAACCTTAATCTAGGATTCGACCCGGCCAAGATCTCGATAGTGATTGGAATTAACAACACGGTTGTTTGGAAGAATGAGGACTCGAACTGGCATACTGCTCACAGCAACATTCCTGAGTTTAATTCAGGCTTAATTCAGCCGGGGGCCAGCTTCACACACACTTTCCTAAGGGCCGGCGTATATCCTTACCATTGTGACCCCCACCCATGGATGACAGGGGTTGTGACAGTCAAGGCAGCGTCCGGAACGGGCATGATTGTTCACTGGGGTCCAAACTTACGAGAACCGCTCCTCGAGCCAAGCACGATCATAATGTCAATCAATCCCGCGAGTTGCGAGTTAGCCCGTGGGCAGAACATGGCAGTCACTTAGCCTGATGTCCGCCGACCTATCATTACCACAATGCCGCCCATCAAGAACTCCTTGAATTCTACGTAAGGGAAGTAGTTCTTCATCTGCAAAACAAGTGAGTTGTTAGTCGGCAACGATTTGTACGTGGGTATTATCATACGCCAGGGATTACCTTTCATCTTCCCAATGATCGCGGCCTTAGCGATAAGCGGCATCAAGTAACGGATGTAGAACATGCTCCCGGCACGTTTGAGCAAGTTGTCAGGTTTGCCTAGGTCAACGTCCGCGAAAGCTCCCGATTCGGAGCATACTCTGTGGTACTCTCCTATCGCTTTGGGAATATCGACACTGTCACGTAGTGCATAGCATGTGATTATGGCGTCGAAAACGTTGTCACGAAAAGGTAAGAATTCGAAGGAACCTCTTACAAGCTGCAAGCTCGACGCCAGGGCACTTAGATTACTTTTGGCTGTCTCTAGCTGCTTCCACGACGCATCAAACCCGACGAGTAGACCGGGCTTCGCGGATTCCATTAACAATCTGGACGTCGTTCCCGGCCCAATTCCTGCATCGAGCACGACACTCCCCCTACCCAATTGCAACATCTGGATTGCGAACCCACGCGCCAGCTGCGCCCTTCTAAAGGATATGAGATTGTTCACTTGGTCGTAGAACGGAATTGATTCCTCTATGGCCGCTACGACTTTCTTCGAGGTCTCAGGGGAAAGCCCAGCAGAACTCTCTCCACTCCGTGAGGCCGCCATCGTCAACGGCCAATCTGTAGCACTCTGCTATCTAAAAGGACTGATGAAACAGTTATAGTCCACTGTTGCGTTGCCGACGTTAGATCCCGTAAGCCGCGGACGTACACAGCGGAATTACTAGGCAATCAGGAATGTCTGCGCGCGGGCTACGTGTCGGTGCGCCTATTTTTCGAGGAGGCTGGTGAAAAAGTCGTGGTGCTCTTCTTCGTCGGCTTCTATCTCTTCGAATATCTCCTTCGTTGCGACGTCGCCCTCTTTCTCGGCGACTTGCATAATCTCCTTGTACATTGCGATCGTATCGACTTCGGCCTTTACATCGTTTTTCAGCATCTCTTCGAGCGTCTCGCCGACATGGATCGGGTCAGGTTGAATTGTTGGTCTCGCTCCCAGGTACCAGAGGCGTTCAGCGATCTTCTCTGCATGCTTCATCTCTTCTATCGAGACTTTCTTGAAGCCTTCGCTAACAGCGTAATGCTCAACGCCCTTCCATTGGATGTGTTGCCACATGTACTGAATTATGGCCTGAAGTTCGCCCGCGATTGCGCGGTTCAACATATCCTTAAGCTTTTGACTGGCCAAAATCGTTCAGTCCGACGACGGAACCAGCTAACGCAGAATTAAACTAGTTTCTAGAAAATCATAATTGAAACGGACTCTGTACTCCACATTGTTCAGACAAAAAGTCTTGAGCACTTCAGGGAAGACCTGTCTTATTCTCCACGGCTCCTATGACACGGTTGAGGGTTGTAATGAACGAATCGATCTCTTGGTTCGACATTCCACCGATCGCTCGCTCAACGAACCTGTCATGCAGCTTCATGGCCCGCTTCAACTTCTCGCCACCCTTGCCGGTTATAGCCACGTTGATTGCTCTTCTATCGGCGTCACTTCTGACGCGGCGAACAAGCCCCGCTTCTTCGAGCTTGTCGATAACCATGGTCATGCCTGGAGCCGTCATTCCTTGCTCCATAGCAAGAGTCACCATAAGTCGCGGTCCAGTTTCGAAGAGTACCTTCAACACCCGGAACTCTGAGAGAGATAATCCAATCTCTGATAGGTCACTCTCAGCGAGCCTATTCCATCTCTTAAAACCATCCGATAATGCACGCCCGACATCAAACCTTGAGACAACAGTCTGCCGCATATCACTCCCTCGCGAACTGCACAAGTGACTGAACAAGGAGGCAGGTAAGAAAGATATCGACCCATTCTCTGGCATAAATTCGACCCCTAAGGAGGCTAAAGGTTAGATAGTTAAGTTCTTCAAGCCGGCCCAACGCTAGCCTGCTGCGATAATGTAACGACTATCACCAACTCACCGCAGAGGAGTTTCCAAAAGTCCTGAGAATCGTCCAAATCGGGAATGATCTTGGTGACCCGCAAATCCTTTTTAGCCATTTGCAAACGGAACCGACTAATGATTAACTAGCTAACAAATGATCAGGCAACAAATGATTGACCATCTAAGTTTTTTCACATCCTGAAATCAGTGGTGACGGTAATATTCGCAAGTCACAAAACGCCTACAGATTCTTCAATCGGTGTTGAAAATGCTGAACTCGGGTGATATCGCATGGGTATTGTGCGCCACAGCTCTTGTGATGATCATGACTCCGGCGGTAGGATTCTTCTATGGAGGGTTAGTGAGGGTCAAAAATCTCGTGTCTACAATCGTACAGTGCCTAGCCATCTTCGCTGCAATAAGTTTGGTTTGGGCGATGTGGGGCTATAGTCTTGCTCTCGGCGGACAGTCGATTGGAGGGATAATTGGCAATCTATCTGACTTCGGATTAGCCAATGTCGGCGTTGCGCCCAATCCGGCGTATGCTGGTACGATTCCTGAAGTTCTGTATGTAGCTTTTCAACTAAAATTCGCAGCGATTACCCCGGCGTTGATTATAGGTGCTTTTGCAGAGAGAGTTCGCTTCAAGTCACTTCTAATTTTCGTGGTCCTCTGGACAACTTTCATTTACGTTCCTGTTGTTCATTGGATATGGGCTGTTGGCGGCTGGTTACGCGCGCTAGGGGTTGTCGATTTCGCGGGAGGCCTGGTTGTTCATGAGACCGCCGGAGTCTCCGCACTCGCCGCAGCCATATTCATCGGAAGACGAAAAGACTTGACGCCTAAGGAAGAAATTAGGCCAAATAACATTCCTTTCGTAATCCTTGGAGCAGCAATATTGTGGTTTGGCTGGTTTGGCTTCAACGCAGGCAGTGCTCTTGCGGCTGACGGCATAGCTGCTAACGCTCTGTTGGTAACTAATCTGGCGGCTGCGGCCGGCGCAATGAGTTGGATGATTACCGACTGGATCAGGAAGGGCAAACCATCCGCAGTGGGAATCTCGGTGGGGGCAGTATGCGCATTGGCGACGATAACCCCAGCCTCAGGTTACGTAGGTCCGATGTCCTCGATCGTAATAGGAGTCGCGGCAGGCGTTGTATGCAACTTTGTCGCAAGTTGGCGTGCAAGGACACGACTTGATGACTCCTTGGACGTGTTCGCCTGCCACGGTGCGGGTGGAATCTTGGGATCAATAGCAACGGGGATATTTGCTTCCGCCGCCATCAACGCGGCTGGACCGAATGGGCTGTTGTACGGAAATATGTATCAACTTATCGTGCAAGTGTTCGGGGTAGTTGTCGTAGGATTTTTTGCATTTGTGGGTTCCTACATACTACTGCGAGTGATCAACGTTTTTACGGCAGTAAGAGTTAGCCCCACAGAAGAAGATGCAGGACTAGACATGTCGCAACACGGCGAGGAAGCATACACAGGCGCTTAACCGAACCTGTGACGATCGTCACTAGAGATCGACTATATGTAGAGCCAAGTGATAAGACATACCGCGGCAATGCAGAACTCATTGTTTGATCGCGTTGCCACCCGAGATATGCGGCACGAGCCCCGTCGATAAATAATAGCTGTTCAGGTACAGCTTAGGCGTTTAATCATTAACGTAATAACTTTCTTTGCGAGGGCTGTTGGAGCGATCAGCAACAGGTATAATGACTCTCTATAGGGAGGTATTATAACTTCTTCATCTCCGCCTGAAGCCAACTAGTGAGAGGTAGAGTGGATTGCTAGACTCCGGCGATATCGCTTGGGTAATTACTGCGACTGCTTTGGTCATGATTATGACGCCCGCCCTCGGGTTTTTCTACGGCGGACTAGTTAGAAGAAAGAACCTAGTATCGACAATATCGCAATGTTTCGCGATATTTGCGGTTGTGAGCTTGGTATGGGTCCTCTGGGGGTACAGCTTGGCCCTTGGTCCCTCGGTGAGTGGCTTCATCGGCAGCTTCGCGAATCTTTTCTTGAATGGGGTCGGTGAGGCACCAAACCAAGGGTACTCAGCTACGATACCTGCGTTGCTTTACATGGCTTTTCAGTTGAAGTTCGCAGCCATAACGCCTGCCCTAATCATTGGAGCTTTCGCCGAGCGGATTCGCTTCAAATCATTAATGGTGTTCATTGTTCTGTGGACCACGTTCATTTACTGCCCAATCGCGCACTGGAACTGGGCCGTCGGAGGGATGCTGAGGGATTTCGGCGTAATCGATTTCGCCGGTGGCCTAGTCGTACACACGGCGTCGGGAGTATCTGCGGTGGCGGCCGCACTTGTCTTAGGCAGAAGGACCGGAGTTGACCCCAATCATGAAGTTCGTCCCAATAGCGTCCCCTTCGTAATTTTGGGCGCGGCAATCCTTTGGTTTGGATGGTTCGGATTCAATGCGGGTAGCGCTCTGGCAGCCAATGCGCTTGCGGTCAATGCGTTAGTTGTTACGAACTTGGCGGCGGCAGCGGCGGCAGTCAGTTGGATGTTTACGGACTGGATTCGAAAAGGGAAGCCATCAGCAATCGGGCTTTCGGTCGGAGCGGTGGCCGGCCTAGTAGCAATCACACCTGCATCCGGCTATGTTGGCCCGATGCCGTCCATTATCATCGGCCTAGTGGCCGGAGTGCTCTGCAACTGGGTTGGCAGCCTGCGGGCAAGATCGAGACTCGACGATTCGTTGGATGTGTTTGCTTGCCACGGAGCGGGTGGGATGTGGGGTACCATTGCAACGGGCCTCTTTGCTTCTACGCTCATCAACTCGGGAGGGCCGAACGGCCTCTTTTATGGCAACCCAGCCCAGCTGGGCATTCAAGCGGTTGCCGTGGTAATCGTAGCGGTGTTCTCTTTCGTCGGCTCGTACGTGATACTGAGAGTGATCAACGTATTCATGCCGCTTCGAGTTAGCCCACAGGATGAGGATGCGGGCCTTGACTTGAGCCAATTCGGCGAAGAAGCATACGGCGGCTAACTCTCAGAAAAACAGTGCGAGGCGATGCGTTTTAGCACCGTCTCGTATTCTCTTCTTGTTCTTAGCTTGGGTGGGTTTTCGCTTGCTTTCGTAGGGCCAGGCCCAGCCACACGATGCCTACGATAGCGATGATCACTGCAATAGTGGCCAAAACGCCTGGCAAACCAAAACCAAACCCACCACCGAATTGTCGACCGCCTCCGAAGCCCGAGCCCGCCCCGGGACGAAACATTGCTCTGAACATCATAGCCCTCACGTAGCTGTAGATCTCGCTTACTGCCATGAGAGCGACCCCAACTGCGGTTACCAGATAGGGGTATTTCGTCTGAGACCTGTTACCCATTTTACTCATTCTTCTTCCACCTCGCAACTACGATTTGTAGTTAGGCAGACAAGTCAACTATTTAATCGGTCTGGACGAATCATCCCAGTCTGAGCATCAACAAATCAATTCCGCATACCGGTGATACGAGGGGCTGTTACCTATTTTGCCTTGGGATCCAAGCGCAGGGATCTCAATCCCACCCATGGAATTGGGAGCTCAGAAAAAGGAGTCGAACCTGCAGACCAAAACAGATTGATGTCGATAGGCCTCGGTTTCGAGAGAGTAGAGTCCGTCGCCGCGCCCTTGACTGCCAATGAATTCGATTCTCCTCCGCGCGTTGTTATCACTTTCAGGAGTCAGGAACATCATAAGATTTAATATACGGCGGAGCGAGTTTCGCGAAACGCAACCGAAAAAATCGGAGCCAAGGATCGATGATTGAACTTGCCACGACTCTTAGCCTTCGTAGACATTTTTGTCGAGTCGCCCGCTCTGGACGACGTCGTCAAAGCCCTTAACCAGTTTCCTAACGTGGAAGAGATTTACGAGGTCACCGGAGAATTCGACATTGTCACACTCGTCTCCGCGACAGATATAGAAGAATTTCGAGATTTTCTCAAGAATAAACTGTTGAAAATTAAGGGCATAAGAAGCACGGTAACCTCAATCGTCTTGAACGCTCCTAAGGGACATAGAAACGGACATTCTATTTCCGGTCAGTAACCCCGGAGTGGCTGCACTGACTCGGTAGAAGTGTAAGAAGACCCATAATGATGGCGAAACCCGGGATATACTTTGATCGACCTCATTCAGACTTCGACGGTAGTTCTAATTCTGGGCGCCGCGATCGTTCTGGGTCGCCTGTTAGCGCCATATGTCTCCAAGGTCTTTGAGCGTTCACCGAGCAGGCTGGACAGGATCCTAGATCCCGTAGAGAACACTATCTACCGACTCGGGGGGGTAAACCCCAACCGCACCATGAATTGGAAGCAATACGCGCTATCACTGATGTCCCTTAACATCATTCAAATGGCTCTGGCATTCCTCATCTTCATGTTCCAAGATAAATTACCCCTAAACCCACAGGCATTTCCCGGATTAAATTGGGACCTAGCATTCATGCAGGTCATCTCCTTCGCAACTAACACAAACCTGCAACATTACAACGGAGAGACCACACTCTCCTACCTAAGTCAAATGAGTGCTGTCCAGTTTCTCCAGTTCACTTCAGCGGCGTCAGGGCTCTGCGTTGCCGTCGCATTCGTGAGGGGGCTCAGGTCAGGCTCCAAGGATTTTGGTAACTTCTACGTAGACTTTGTGCGATCATTAACTCGAGTACTCTTTCCGTTCTGCCTCGTAGCCGCAATAATTCTCGTAGCGCTCGGGACCCCGCAATCGCTGAATGGATACACAACCGTTAAGACAGTGGAGGGCGCGACGCAGATGATTCTAGTCGGGCCCGTAGCGTCCTTGGTATCAATCATGCAAATAGGAACAAACGGCGGTGGTTACTACGGAGCCAATTCGGCATACCCGCTCGAGAACCCCACGCCCGCGACGGACATTTTTCAGATTCTCCTAATGCTTCTCATGCCTACGGTAATGTGTTTCGTGTTCGGTGAAATGCTGGGGAAGAGAAAGGAGACACGCCCGATACTTTGGGGATCCTACGCGCTTTTCGTCATAGACCTCGTAATCGCATTCATTCCAAACCCACTCTTCGGACCAGGCATGGAGGTTCGATTCGGCGGATTCTTCTCGGCCTTCTGGACGGTCGTAACAACGGCGGTAACCACCGGATCCGTGAACGCTTCGCTCTACGGCATGAACCAGTTCGTAATCGTCGGCGCATTCATGGGAATGTTGATCCAATCCACGCCAGGCGGAAAAGGTGTCGGACTGATGTACATGGTAATGTACGTAGTGATAACCGTGTTCATAGTTGGGCTCATGTCCGGAAGGACTCCTGAATATCTCGGCATGAAGATTAACGGAAGAGACGTACTCATAGTGATGATCACCTTCCTAGTCCACCCGATAATCATCCTCATCCCGACCGTAATGGCCTTCGCCACAGGCGCTGCTAACGCGATTGGCGTTAGCGGAAACGCGCTCGGGTTCACTCAGGTCTTCTACGAGTTCACCTCCGCCGCGGCGAATAATGGATCGGACTTCTTCGGATCATCCGCGAATACCGTCTTCTTCAACCTCTCCACCGGGTTCGTCATGTTTGCGGGACGGTTCGCCCCGATCATTTTACTGATGGCACTATCTGGGTCAATGATTGGCAGAAAGAGGCATGTGGAAATTGGGTTAAGGACCGACACGGCAACCTTCATTGTGGTACTTGTCGGAAGCATAATCATACTCGTCGCATTGACGTTCTTTCCGTTCCTTGCGCTCGGCCCAATCCTAGCCTGGTTCCAAGGCCACCTTACCGGTTTCGGGTGAACGGCAATGACAGCTCAAACCACTAAACCGGGCTCACTCCTCAGCGGCATGTCCAAGGGAACACTACTTGACTCGATTATTCGCCTAAACCCCATTACGCTTCGCTCAAATCCGGTAATGCTCATCGTCGAGATAACATTCTTCGTAGTCACAGCGATGGCGATCTATCCGCAAGGGTTCTTTCCGGTAGCCAATCCGAAAGAGACAACGTACTATGTCGAGGTCGCGCTCATTCTTCTGATCACGGTTTGGTTCAGTACATTATCTGATTCCCTCGCTGAGAGACAGGCAAAGAACACAGCCAACAGTTTGAGACAGCTCGAGCGGGAGGTCCAAGCGAAGAGAATTCCGCCTGGGGACGAGGAAGGCGGTGTCACGATTACCCCATCGCATGCGTTGCGCAAAGGGGACTGGATTCTGCTTGAGAAAGGCGACATTATCCCAATAGATTCCGAGGTAATGGAGGGAATCGCCATGGTCGACGAATCTCTCCTTACGGGCGAATCGGTTCCCGTTAGGAAGGCTGCCACGGACCCGTTGATCGGGGGCTCCAAGCTCATCAGCGACACCCTGAAGGCAAAGGTTACAGTAAACCCAGAAGATAGTTACATCAACCAGATGATTCGTCTTGTCGAAGCTTCCAAGAGGCCCAAGACGCCCAACGAAGTAGCCGTTACGATTGTTCTAATTTCCTTAACCGCAATTTTCACGATCATCCTATTCGCATTACTGGGACTCACTATAACGCTCAGTCTGGGAGCCGACCTCTCCGTTCTAATTGCACTATACGTCTGCCTTCTACCGACAACTATAGGCGCGCTGCTTCCGGCAATCGGAATATCCGGCATGTCAAGGCTCTATGCCAGGAAGATCGTAGCAAAGTCTGGCCGCGCTATTGAGACGGCGGGTGACACGGACACGATTCTGCTCGACAAGACGGGCACAATAACCGTCGGAAGCCGCCAGGCCATCGAATTCATGCCCTTGGGAAACCACACGGAGCAAGATGTTGGCGAAGCCGCATTCCTCTCTTCTTGGCACGACGACACACCCGAAGGACGCAGCATTATCCGACTCGCATACAATCATGCCCTGATTCCCAAGGAACTAAACGCCCTAGCCTTGTCTGAATCATACGAATTCTCAGCCACCACGAGAACCAGTGGCGTAAAACTAACGGGCGGGACCGGATTCATGTTGCCGAAAACCGCGCGTGCAACCGCCGAGAGAAGCAGGTACAGACGTAAGTTCACGGACTCGCTGACCAGCTCGCTGGACGAAGACGAGGTTGAAATAATCAAGGGAGCCCCAGATGCGATTAAGGCAATCGCCAAGGAAATCCCGAAAGATTTCGACGCTCTAGTCGCCAAGATTTCCCAAGAAGGCGATAGCCCAGTCGCAATAGCTAGAAACCGTGAGATCATCGGAATAATTCGTTTAAGGGATGTTCTCAAGGAAGGAATCAAAGAGAAGATCCGCGATGTCAAGGCTATGGGCATCCGCCCAATAATGATCACCGGAGACCAACCCCTCACAGCGAAGAGCATAGCCGCCGAGGTCGGCATAGACGAATATGTACCTCAAGCCAAACCGGAAGACAAACATCAGATAGTTCTGAAGGAGCAAGCAAACTCAAGAATAGTCGCAATGATTGGCGACGGGACGAACGACGCCCCGGCGTTGGCGGTAGCGGACGTAGGGCTGGCAATGAACTCGGGCACTCAGGCGGCCAAAGAAGCCGCAAACATGGTCGACCTTGAATCGAACCCATCGAAGATCATAGAGGTAGTCATGCTAGGAAAACAACTGCTGATGACACGAGGCGCGATAACGACATTCAGCATCGCAAACGATGTATCCAAGTATTTCGCGATAGTACCCGTGCTATTTGGCGTAATACCCGCGCTTCAGGCCCTGAACATCCTCCACCTGGGTTTGCGAACTGCGGTTCTTTCGGCGTTGATATTCAACGCAGTTATAATTCCACTCCTTATCCCACTGGCAATGAAAGGGGTCTCATTCAAACCAACAGATACGATGACCCTCTTTCTGAAGAACACTATGATCTACGGCGTTGGCGGGGTGATAGTGCCATTTGTCGGAATCAAACTGATCGACATTCTGCTGCTTGCTATTCATTTTTAGGAGGCTTGAAGTTGGATAAAGAAATTTACGGACCGCTGGTTAGAATGGCCGTGATATCGCTCATACTCTGCGGCCTGCTATTTCCCTTCGTAGTGACCGGCGTAGCCCAAGTCCTAATGCCTTACCAAGCCAACGGGGAACTTGTGCAGCACAACGGACGCGCCGTGGGATCTATACTCGTTGCGGAGAATTTCAATTCTTCGAAGTTCTTCCATCCCTGGAATGCTTCGGCATCCGGCGTTGATCCGGACATCACCCTTCAAGACGCATATTCTCAGATACCAAGAATACACGAGGCGACGGGAATCCCAACTGACGCCATCAAGGCGATAGTCGACGCGAATATTGAACGAACTCTCTACGTTACAGGCGATCCGTACGTAAATGTGCTAAGGCTTAATTTAATCCTGATGCAGGACTACCCGTCTGCTTACAGTGAGTTTAGCTGACTGGTTAAGGACATCATAAAATGCAGCCGACGCGCAAAGTATCCCTGCGCAGACAACTCAATGCTTATGACACGACCAGCCTTGTTGTCGGCTCCGCTATTGGAGCCGATATCTTCGTCATACCCTCTCTGATCGCAGCGCTCATCGGCCCCGTTTCCATTCTAATCTGGCTGATTGGCGCAGTCATGGCGATCGTCATAGCCATGTGTTTCGCTTACTGCGCAACTATCTTGCCAAGGGTGGGAGGCTCCTACGCCTACGCGAGAAAAGTGGCCGGCCCCTTTCCCGGTTTCATGGTAGGATGGGCCCTACTGTTAGCGGAATGGTTCACGCTGGCGGTGTATCCCGTAGCATTCACCCAATATTTCGAAACATTGGTCCCGAACTTGACACCGCTGCAAGTTCTAGCCCTGAAAATACTGTTCACTGCGACGATAATTCTGACGAACATCATTGGTGTCAAGATCGCCGGCAGATTTAACGATGCATTAACCGTTGCGAAACTGGGCCCTCTGCTTCTACTAATCTGTCTCGGAGCCGCGTTTATCGTCCTTAAACCCGCCACGGCTGTGTCGCATTTTCAACCTTTTGTGACGGGACCATTTTCGAACGTCGGACAAGTCTTAGTACTGATCTTTTGGGCTTACGCCGGCTTCGAATTGTCAAGCCTCCCGGCCGACGAGATTGAGAATCCTCGAAAAACACTTCCGAGAGCTCTACTCTTTGGCATGCTAATTGTTGCCGCGTTCTACATAATCACTAACTTCGTAGTGATTGCACTCGTGCACGAGACCGCACTCGGCACGTCAACTGCCCCCTTGAGCCTAGCAGCAGCCACCGCACTCTCTTTCTCACCAACCCTCGCCCTAATCGGCGGCCTCATTCTGACCTTCGGCGCCTTGGCGTCAATTCTCGGCGTCGATGAATCCGGAACAATTGGAACATCCAGGCTGGCTTTCGCAATGTCGATAGACGGAATGTTACCACGAGCATTCAGCAAACTGCACGCCTCCTCAAAGACACCATATGTCAGCATCATAGTTCTCTGCGCGACGGCTTTGATCGCGAGCATCACGAATAGCCTGTCTGCTTTGATCAATGCATCGGTATTTCTACTCTCATTTGTCTATCTTGCAACCTCTGTTTCGGCCTATTTCCTGGAGAAGAACCACCGGCCGAATGAACACAAATTCCAAGGAACAAAGCTAGTCATCGTTCTAGGAATTGCATTCTCAATTCTCTTGATGACACAGGTGAACGTGGGACAGGTCGCGATCGCACTCTTACTATTCGTCATTGGCGTGCCAGTCTACGTGCTCTTCGCACCGAAGAAGGAGGTTACGGCCCTCAAGAGGGACTTCCTATCACGAGACGCGATACTGGAAAGAACCTACCACCAGGGTGAGGTATATTTGGCGAACGTCGTCCGTCACGTCAAGCGGTGCGTCTACCGCAGGAAACACATCCAAGACGCCTGGATCATTAGTGAGGAACCACGAGCACATAAGAACCGACGTTCGGGAAGACCGAGCAGAAACGATTAACTTTTCGAAACGAAACAGCTCAAATCCATGGCTAAAGTCTCTTCCGCTTTCAGATCGTATGCGGAGCAATGGTACAACAGCCTCAAGGAGATACAAGATCCAAACCAGGCAATAGGGACAGTTCGTGCAGATGCTACGCTAATCGGTGACCAAGCCTCAGAAGTCGACCGTGGCGTTCATCGCCTAATCTCAGATGAGCCAAAAGGGGTTGGGGGAAGCGAAAAAGGGGCGAGCCCCCTCGATTACTTTATGGCCGCTATCGGATTCTGCGAGAACGTAACATTCGCAAGATACGCCGCCCTCAACGGGTTAGACTTCGATTCTCTCCAGACAACCGTGAGGGGACATTGGGACAGAAGGGGCCAAGGAGATTTCTCAGACATCGAACCCTCATTCAAAGACTTTGTAGTTGAGACCACAATAACGTCCACGGAATCCGTCGAGAAAATCAAGAAAGTTGCCTTTATCGTTCACAGAAGATGCCCCATGCATTCGACGATCGCGAAAGCCGGAAGAGTTGTCGACAAACTATTCGTCAATGGTAGCGAAGTGCCACTGTAATCAAGCCGCGGCAACTTCAACTACTGAGCGTATTTATTGACTGCCGCAACAAAGAACGTCGAAGCTTTTAGGGCTGGAGACGGTTGCGTAGAGAGATTTGGAAAACCTATCGAATGAACTAGCTGAGGCATTGCGCCGTGAGAAATTCGCGTACCTTACGACAGTTGGGAGAAAGACCGGAAAACCGCACACGGTTGAGTTATGGTTCGCCTACGCTGATGGAAGCATATTTCTGAGCCACGAGGGCGAAGAAACAGATTGGATGAAGAACGTGACAGTGACACGGCACGTGCGTGTGCGCATCGGAAGACTAAGCCTGGAAGCAGACGCAACTGTACTCGAAGCAGGTAAGGCCGAAGACGCGGGAAGGCAAGCGCTATACGAGAAATACTACGGCCGAGCGCCTAAAGCGACGATTGACGACTGGTTTGAGCTTTCAACCGTCATCAAGCTTGACTCGATAAAGTATAGCGCTTAAATCGACGGAGAGACAAAACTCCTCAACACTGAGGCGTGGCGGTTGACTGCTCTTCCACGAAGGACCGCGCTAATCGTTATCGATGTGCAAAGAGGCTTCGACGATCCAAGATGGGGCAAACGAAACAACCCTCAAGCCGAAACGAACATCGGAAGAATTCTGGATGCGTGGAGAAACGCACGTATGCCAATCATCCATGCCCAACACTGTTCGCGTGGACTTGATTCTCCGCCGCGACCCGGGGCCCCAGGGAATGAGATAAAGGAAATCGCATCTCCCCTACCGGCGGAACCCGTTCTGAGAAAGAACGTGAACAGTGCTTTCATAGGTACGGACCTTGAGTCACGGTTGAGAAGCAACCAAGTAGACTCTGTTGTTCTGGTTGGTTTGACGACCGACCATTGCGTCTCCACGACGGCTAGGATGGCGGCAAATCTCGGATTCCATACTTACGTAGTATCGGACGCGACGGCAACTTTCAATCGAACTGGCCCGGATGGGAGAAATTACGAAGCCGAAGAGATTCATGCGGTGAACCTAGCGAGCCTTCATGAAGAATTCGCCACAGTCATTGACACGGAGAACCTCCTCAAGAAGCTCTCCTCCGATGCATAGAGAATCAATGAAGATCAACTAAACCGGCAGCGCTCGTGGTCGGACCTCTACAAGACGCAAAGCGTCCAGGGATAGCAGAAAAATATCAGTCTCCCCGAACGCGACACTGTCCGGCCTCGCGATTGTCGGGCCATGCTTGCGAACCAGGAGTGCCCCCACCCAGTTGACGTACGTGTAACCTGTGACGAGGTGCGACAAATTCGTAAACGACTGCCCGTTGTATTCGTAAAGCGCTCCTCTGCTCCCGATATACCCGCCAATTATCCATGAGCCGCCGGACGCCGAAATCGAAAGGATGCTGGAGGTTGGAACTAGGTCGGTGCCGTTAGGTGAGATCTTCCGACTCAAGTCCGTAAACTCTCCTCCCGCGTATTTGGCGAGCCAAGCGTAACTATAATCCAACTCTGCGACCGGCGTACCGCCGCCCAGCACCCACTCTATTCCGTCCCAAGCAATTGCGTTTACTGAGCTGCAACAATTGTAATTCAATTGTAAGACCGCATCTAGCTTTGAAGTCAGATCGGTAACCCGATAACCGTCATACATCGCGAGAAAATCCTCGCCCCCGATCAACCAGTAGTAGCCGTTCCAGGCCAAGGATTGGACTGAACCGAAACTTTGGACGGCTTGAGCTATAGCCGGCGTCAGGTTAACGATTTTCTTTCCGTCGAAGGAAAACAAAATGCCGAAGTCGTCGTATCCTCCCCCAACCAACCAGTACTTGCCATTCCATGCGTTTGCGTATAGGATGGCGTCCTGCTGATGTGGAACCGAGGAGGACAGATCCCTGAAGTTATTCCCGTCGAACATTGACAGGGACATGTGATTGATGTCGCCGTAGGATGTCAAGTTGCCCGAACCTAAGCCCGAGAGCAACCATTCTTTACCGTTTGAGCTCGCAGCAAAAATATCGCCGCCGTGCCAGGTGGTCTCCGCCTGGTACTGATTTAGTGACCCGCCGATGACCTGGCGGTTGCCGTCGTATAGAAAAATGTACGGGTCAGAGCCGTTTGGTCCGTTGTCTTCACCCCATCCGGAGATCAACCATTGAGAGCCGTTGAATCCGCCTCCCCACACTGTTCCTTCAGTTGGCACAGGTGTTAGCGGCGTCACAGAATAGTTCCCTAATTCTATTTTTTCTAACCTCGGAGCCTGCCCCGGTCCGAACCAAGTTCCGTTCTGCCCTCCAACCATCACGTAGCTTGCGTCAAAAGGTCTTGAAGCGATTATGGAAAGACTTCTGGTCGCCGGAATGCTGCATGCTGCGATAGCAATGGTAATAACAACCATGCTCATCGTGGCTGATCGCACTGCACCTCACCCCTAGACATGCACGGTCAAGTCTCCTGCGAACCACTAGCAGAGAGCGATCAAGTTTTGAAACTTAGCCCTCCATGGAAGCAGGCCTAAAACGACACGCCGTAGTTTTGTGATTAATAAATCAAATGGATGAGCATTTTGATCCTACGGGATACGGTAATCGCGTTAACCACGTGGAATGATCCCCTTCCTAGGAGGGGCGGTCCAATTTGCTAAGTCAGGTGTAGTAGCTGTCGCGACTTATACTTTCTTTTGCAAGTTTGACAAAGTCTGCGAGCGTCAATCCTTGCTCCTCATTGAATGGCAAGAGTAGCCTGTCGTAGAGATTCTTCGCCACCTTCCGTTCGATCACATGTGCTCCTTTGACTCCGAAGCTGCCCTCGAGGAGCATACGGATCGTATCAACCCGATAGGGCAACTCGCTCCGATCAACACCGAATTTCTGATCCAAGAGGGTGTACACCGCTTCGACAACCTTTGATCCTAGGAGTTCCTCCAGCGTCTGATCAATTGCTTGGCACATGATCTCGTTGAAACTTCTAACAGGCTTCGTACCAGACGAGATTTGCGATTTGCTTTGGTTGATTTGCATCTTGCACACGACAGGGGTTTTTCAAGCGACGTTTTCGGCTGAATGAGCGCCGTATTTAGCATTGGCTCAATCCACGTTTAGGAGTTGACAAAAAACCGGTAATAATTCGTACTCGTTCCGTAACATTTGATGCCGGATTAACGGGGTATGTGACGTGGCCTAGCAGGAACTTGGATGCGTGTTAGGCATTACCTCACAATCGTTCTTTTCCTCATTTTAAAGGAATTTTTGGACCTCTTATGATTAGCGGCGACGAACATTAATAACATATGCATAGTTAGGGTGCAGAAACCTAATAACTAATTCAATATTCTTATTAACTTCGCAATAGTATAATCACAAAACGCAGTAAAAGAGTAGATAGATGAATGCAACAAAAGCTCATAATTATCGCAATTGTTTTGGCGGTAATCGTCTTGGCCGCGGCAACATTTACTGGTTTTTACCTCTCAAACCAAAATCAATCCAGCCAATCAACCCAAATGAACGAATCAACTGCAACGGAACCATTGCAATCCAAAGTAATACCCGTCGTCGCGGCCGAAAACTTCTGGGGTAGCCTGATCTCGCAACTGGGCGGGACACGCACCCAGGTGCTGTCCATAGTCACTGACCCAAACGCCGACCCTCACGAATATGAGAGCAACAGTCAAGACGCGCAGGCAATCGCGAATGCAGCCTTCGTCATTGTGAACGGTGCTGGGTACGATGATTGGGCTACGAAATTGATCGATGCCAGTAATACTCCGCATCAAGTAGTCTTGAACGTGGCAGAGCTTCTCGGAAAGAAAGAGGGCGATAATCCACACTTCTGGTACAGCCCATACTATGTGAACGATACGGTGAAAGCGATGTACAACGGCCTAGTCTCCATCGACCCAGCTGACACGGCATACTTTACTCAACAGTATACTGCCCTGAACGCTTCGCTAGGGGTATACAACGCTCGAATTAGCGAGATCCGGGCACAGTTCGCAGGGAAGAAAGTGGCATCGACGGAGAGCATTTTCGTCTACTTGGCCAACGCCACCGGGCTCGACGTTGTCTCTCCACCTACGTTTATGGACGCGGTTGCGGAGGGGAACGATCCGCCCGCTCAGAGCATCGTACAGTTCCAGCAGCTTCTTGAGAATGGCACCGTGACGATCTTGGTCTATAACGCCCAAACCGTGACTCCGCTTACTCAGAGCATAAAGGCACTGGCTGCCTCGAAAGGAATTCCCATAGTTGCGGTCACCGAAACCATTCAACCACCCGATGTCCCGTTCCAAGTCTGGATGAATGCGGAACTTATAACACTACAAAACGCACTGAACGCACAAGCTCTAGGGCAATGACGGCAAGAAATGAAGACGGCTAATCCCGTGGCTGCCACGGCTACAGTCCAACCCGCAGTCATAACCGGCGAAAACGTAGTCGCGGGATACTCGGACAAAGTCGTCTGGCGCGGCGCAAGTTTCAGTCTTGACCGCGGCGAACTTGTGGCAATCATCGGCCCGAACGGGGCTGGTAAGACAACGCTATTTCGCTTGCTGCTTGGACTACAGCAACCGATCAGCGGCATAATCAAAATCTTCAATGAAACCCCCCGACGGGGAAATCCCCGAATTGGTTACGTCCCGCAGCGACACGTGATTGACAGTGAGACAAATGTCGAATGCCTCGAACTAGTACACCTAGCATACTGCGGCCACCAATGGGGCTTCCACCTATCGGCAAAGGTTGGACGGCAGGCGGCCCGGGTCGCACTGGAGGCGGTTGGGGCAGCCGACCTTGCGCCCAAATCACTCAACGCTTTATCGGGAGGCGAACTACAGCGAATATTCCTAGCCGAGGCCTTAGTCAGCGACCCCGACATACTACTACTCGATGAACCATTATCGAACCTTGATATTCGCCGAGCCCAAGAATTAATTCAACTCGTTGACAGAGTGGTCCGATCACGAAAAGTGACTGCATTGCTCGTGGCGCATGACATCAATCCCTTACTCCCCTACTTGGATAAGGTTGTTTACATCGCAAATGGCAAAGTGGCGACGGGGACACCTAAGGAGGTCCTGACCTCGGAACGACTTACAGCCCTGTACGATACGCACGTTGAAGTTATTCGTGACTCCAGAGGAAACGTGGCGATAATCGGCATTGAAGACCATCATGGTGATGAACTTGAGTCTTAGCTACAATTTGCTGCTCGATATCGAACAAATGTTCCAGTATCAATTCATGCAACACGCTTTTGAAGCGGGAACACTAGTCGCAATCGTCGCCGGTATAGTCGGCTATTTTGTCGTACTGCGCCGCTCTTCCTTTGCAGCTCACGCGCTCTCGCACATCGGATTCGCAGGAGCGGCAGGCGCGGTATTGCTGGGAGTAAGCCCCGTCTTTGGGTTGGTGGCTTTCACTAGCGTTGGCGGTGTCGGAATGACGGTGCTCGGCCCACGTGCCTCCAACCGCGATGTTCAGATAGGCACTGTTCTCGCGTTTATGCTCGGTCTCGGAGTCCTGTTCATTAGCCTGTATACGGGGTATGCGACCGAAGCGTACTCAATTCTCTTCGGCGAAATACTCGGCATTAGCACAATCGACGTCTTGGTCACAGCGGTTGCGGCCCTAGTGATTTTGTGTGCTACTGCTTTCGTGTATCGGCCCCTCCTCTTCGCGTCCCTCGATGAAGACGTGGCCGAGGCGAAGGGATTGCATATGCACATGCTTGGAATAGTTTTCATGCTTTTGGTCGCGTTGGCCACGTCGATTGCGGTTCAAGTGGTTGGGGTCCTACTGATTTTCTCTTTGATGGTTACACCAGCGGCCATTGCCCAGCGACTTGCGAAACGCCCTTGGCGGGCGGTGGTGTTGTCTGTTGCGATCTCGCTGGTTGCTACGTGGTTTGGCCTATCCGTCGCGTTTTACCAGCCCTACCCGGTCAGTTTCTTCATCACGACTTTCGTCTTTGCTCTCTACTTGCTTGTCAGGGCCCTTCAGCCAAGAATCACGTCGATGAAGACGCTTCCCAGGGTCAATTGAGCCCCGAACCTGACGGTTGATCCCGCCAGAAATCTCTAATCGTCCCTCTGTCGTTCCACCTTTCGTGAAGCACTGAGTTTAGAAGGCCTTGTGCTCGGTGCGTGCGATTATTTCATCTTGTAGAGTCTTGCCTAGGTCGCAGAAGTAGTCGCTGTAGCCCGCCACCCTAACGATCAGATCGCGATACTTCTCGGGGGTTGCTTGTGCTTCACGTAAGGTTTCTGCGGTCACTACGTTCATCTGTATGTGGTGGCCGTCGAGCTTGAAGTAGGACCGCACCAAATGCGCAAGGTTGTCGATCCCTAATTCGCCTTCTAGGAGGGATGGTGAAAATTTCTGGTTAAGCAGCGTTCCTCCGGACCTGACCTGGTCCATCTTGGCGACTGACTTAATCACGGCGGTAGGGCCGTGTGTATCGGCTCCCTGTACCGGTGAAACTCCTTCGGAGACGGGTTCGTGGGCACGTCTTCCGTCGGGCGTTGCACCCACCACCGAGCCGAAGTAGACGTGGCAGGTTGTTGAGAGGTAGTTCACGGCGTAGGAGCCTCCCTTAGTGTTCTTTCTGCCACTGATCACCCCGTAGAGTGAGTTGAATGCCGCCTTTAGCCACTCATCCGCGTAGTCATCGTCGTTTCCATACTTCGGTGTCTTGTTCCAGAGCATCTGGCGGATCAGTTCGTGTCCTTCAAAATTCGCGCTCAGCGTCTTGAGTAATTGTTCCATCGTCAGATGCTTCTCGTCGAAGACGTGAGATTTGATTGCGGATAGGCTGTCGGTAAGTGTGCCGATTCCGACGGGCATTATGTAAGTTGTATTGTAGCGTGGTCCTCCGTCATTGTAGTCTCTTCCCTTCTTGATGCAATCGTCGATTATGGTTGATAGAAACGGGGCTGGCATCTGCTCGGCAAATATCCTTTCGATAATGTTGCTGCCTCTGACCTTCGTGTCAACGAAATATCTCAACTGCTTGTTGAACGCATCGAAGAATTCGTCGACGGACCTGAAGCTAGTCGGGTCGCCCGTCTTCGTCCCTATAGTCTTTCCAGTGCTTGGGTCGATGCCATTGTTTAATGTGATCTCTAAGATCTTTGGCAGGTTGAGGTACCCGGTCAGTATGTAAGCCTCCTTACCGAAACACCCCGTTTCAATACAACCGCTTATGCCCCCCGACCGTGCATCTTCAACCGTCTTGCCTTGACGGACGAGTTCTTCGACGATCAGGTCGGCATTGAATATGGATGGTTGCCCCCATCCCTTCCTGATAATCTCACAGGCACGCTTTAGGAACCGGTCGGGGCTCCTCTTGCTGAGTTGAATGTTTGACGACGGTTGCACGAGCCTCATCTCATCAATAACATCCAGGACCAAATAGCTGAGCTCGTTAACGCCATCTGAACCATCCCGCGTTAGGCCCCCGACATTGACGTTTGCGAAATCGGTGTAGGTCGCACTCTCCTCGGCCGTCACCCCAACCTTTGGCGGGGCGGGTTGATTGTTGAATTTGACCCAGAGGCATTCCAACAGTTCCCTGGCTTCATCCCTCGTCAGAGTTCCGTCCTCTAGCCCGCGCTTATAGAATGGAAACAGATGCTGGTCTAGGTGGCCCGGGCAGAAGGAATCCCAGGTGTTAAGTTCGGTTATTACGCATAAGTGAACGAACCAGTAGGCCTGCACGGCCTCCCAAAAGTTACTTGGAGCATTTGCAGGAACATTTGTGCATACTTCGGCGATCTTCTCCAGTTCCTCTTTGCGTTTGGGGTCCGACTCATGTTTCGCCAACTCTCGTGCTTTTTCCGCATGGCGCTCTGCAAATCGGATTACGGCGTCGCAACAAATCGACATAGCCTCAAGCTCTTTCTGCTTACGGTAGGCGTCGGGGTCGCCGTAATAATCGAGCTTCTGTTTCGCATTCTCAATGTCGGCTTTGAAATCCAGGAAGCCCCTATGGTAGATCTTATCATCTAGGACGGTATGGCCAGGGGCCCGTTGCTCCATGAACTCCGTATAGATACCGGCCTCGTATGCTGCTTTCCACTGCTCCGACATTTCCGAAAAGATACGATCACGAATGGTTCGACCTTGCCAGAAGGGGATTAACCTATCTCGATAGAGCCTGCGTGTCTCGTCGTCAACTAAGAACGGTATTTTCTTGCGGTCGTTGAGAATTTGAAGGTCCTTGAGGCTGTGGCAACAGAGTTCAGGGTAGGTAGGCGTAGCCTTCGGAACGGGCCCTCTTTCTCCAACAATTAACTCCCCATCACCAATGTAGATTGTCTTGTTCTCAATCAGGTGTTTGAACGCGAGAGCTCTTCTGATCGGCCCAACCGGTTCCGAAGAATGTTCGTAGAAGTCCGTCATTAGCCCCGCTCTTTCGGCGGATATTCGAGGCTTCGTATCCAAGCTACGTTGTCTGAGCATTCTCACTCTTTCATTCATCTAACTAACCTCCAATCTTAACCATCAATCCAAAATGTTGCAGTTTTTCCACTACCCCATCTACTCTTGAAGCAGAGGGCGGTTTGACTTCCGGCATCCTGTTTACCATTCCGAGTCGCTTGTACTTCTCAATGCCAAGTTCATGATAGGGGAGAACGTCAATCTCCTTCACCATTTCCAATGAAGATACGAATTCGCCCAGCCGGAAAAGGTTCGAATCATCGTCATTAACACCGGGGATGAGAGGAAAGCGAACTATGATGTGATCGTGCACCTTAGAGAGTTGTCGCAGGTTCTTCAGGATTATGTCATTTGACGAACCCGTGAACTTACGATGAACGCCGTCATCCACGACTTTTACATCGTACAAAAACAAGTCTACATATGGGCTGCTCTTGAGCAGAGCTTCGGAGCCCACGAAGCCGCATGTTTCCACGGCCGTGCGTATCTTCCTTTGACCGCAAGCTTCAAGCAGAGTTTGTAGAAAGCCGGATTGCATGAATGGTTCGCCGCCTGAAAACGTGACACCGCCGTCAGATTCATCGTAGAAAACCGTATCCTTCTCGATCTCCGCCATGACTTCCGAGACCCCCACAACCCTCCCAGCCATTTCTCTTGCGTTGGCCTGGCATGCTCGAACGCACATACCCGAAAGCCTGCACGCACTTCCTTGGACCGCTGGAATTCCGTCAAATATCTTGATGGCTCGGTTCGGGCATGCTTCCACACAGCTAAAGCACCGGATGCATCTATCTTCCCTGTAAACAACTTGCGCACCCGGAAATTGCCCCTCCGGGTTGTGGCACCACCAACAGTGAAGAGGACAACCCTTGAAGAACACAGCGGTCCGAATGCCCGGGCCGTCGTGAGTGGAGAATTTTACTACGTCAAAAATAGTCCCTACGGTCTCTCCGATTTGACTATGAAGATTCGTGTGATCGATTAGAGCCGAAGGCTGCTCTAACAACTGTTAGTCCGCAGGTGTCTTACCTAGTTGACCTATGCTATAATTCCTTTCAACGATTCCCATGCTTTGCCACTCAAGTTCGTCGCGAGTCAGTCGAAGCAAAAAGCGACCTTGACGCCAAGATCTGGGCACGCAAGAAGCCTTAGTGAGTTCGAATCATCCTAGCATAAGAGAGCGGGCCCAAAGAGATTAATAACTTACGGCCAAGTGTTTTGTATTATTTATTAACCCCAAAAGGTCCGTCGGAATGACAATAATTAGCCTTTCCTTTCCCGAAACGATGATACATGAAATGGATCAGATCCAAAAGTCCGGAGGCTTTGCCGGTAGATCCGAACTAGTAAGGGCGGCCGTGAGGCTGCTCATCGAAGATTCCAAGCAAAAGGACACACTATCAGGACACATGAATGCGATTGTGCTCGTAACCCACGATGAATCCGACGAAGCTCCAGTTACCAGACTTAAACACGAGTTCGAGGAAATCGTTAGGACCCATATCCATAACAAGATCAGCAAGAATAACTGCGTAGAACTCTTTCTATTGGAAGGTGACGGAAAGAAGATCGGTGCGATGGTGCGAGAATTCCAGAAAGAGGACAAACTCAAGAGCGTAAAGCTAGTCAGCATAGACTAACGCGGTGCATGCACATATCACAATTGATCAAAGTACGACGGAACTAACATATCACAGATTAATCGCGAGCCCGACCCGCGTGACATTGCTACGTTGTCAATCCAGTCGGAGGTCACGCCGAGGGTTGCCGACCATCTTCTTCGGGTCGACGAGCCTGTCGAACTCTTCCGCGCTAACGCCCTCTTTTAGAGCGGCATGTCTTAGCGTTGTATTCTCCTGGAGTGCTCGGTGTGCAATCGCAGCCGCCTTATCATAACCTATGACTGGGCTTAGTGCGGTCACGAGCATGAGTGACTCGTTGACGTATTTTTCAATGCGGGCCGAGTCTAATTCGATGCCTTCTATTCCGTACTTGCGGAACTTGATGCATGCATCACCGAGTATCCTTGCCGAATGCAGAACGTTCTTGATGATTACGGGGCACATTGTGTTAAGCTCGAAGTTTCCTTGGGAGCCCGCTAACGTGACCGCGTTGTCCTCTCCAATTACCTGGATACAGACCATCATCATAGCTTCCTCCTGAGTTGGATTGACCTTCCCCGGCATGATGGAACTTCCCGGTTCGTTACTTGGAAGGATCAGCTCATGTATACCGGCCCTCGGTCCAGAACCGAGCCATCGTAGGTCATTTGCAATCTTCATCAACGCCACGGCTAACGAGCGCAAGGCCGCGCTCGCAGCCACCATAGCTCCCTGCCCCCCCATGGACGCAAATTTATTCGGGGCAGAGACGAACGAATGGCCGGTAAACTCAGCGATCTCCCTTGCCGTCTTTTCCCCGAAATCAGGAGGCGCATTAACGCCCGTCCCAACCGCCGTCCCCCCGATCGCCAATTGATACAGGCCCAGTATGGATTGCCGCACAGATTCGAGGGCATTTGTGAGTTGAACGGCGTACCCTGACCATTCTTGGCCGATGGTCAGTGGCGTCGCGTCTTGGAGATGAGTCCGACCCAGCTTAACTACTTCCGCCCATTTCTGTGCTTTTGACCACATGACGTCTCTAAGTTCTGAAACTGCTGGGATGAGTCGGTCGCTGAACTCCAAGACAGTCGCGATGTGCATTGCGGTCGGAAAGGTGTCGTTTGTTGACTGGCTCATGTTGACGTCGTCATTCGGGTGGATCGGCTGTTTGCTGCCAAGCTTTCCCCCCACGAGTTGGATTGCGCGATTGCTGATAACCTCATTTAGGTTCATATTGGACTGAGTGCCCGAACCAGTCTGCCAGACGAAAAGTGGAAATTCACTATCGAGTTTGCCCGCGATAACTTCGTCTGCGACTCTGGCAATTAGTTCCGCCTTCCATTGTGGCAGTAATCTTTCTGCCGCGTTGACTAGAGCCGCAGCCTTCTTCACGTAGGCGTAGGCGCGGTAAAGCTCCTTGGGCATTTGGTCACCGCCGATGGAGAAGTGAATGAAAGAACGCTCCGTTTGAGCTCCCCAATAATGGTCGGCGGGAACGTCAACCTCACCGAGCGAATCGCTTTCTATTCGTCTACCCGTCGCCCCTGTACCCACCGGCAGGTCCAGAATCACGGGTCCTCGTTCAGTTTTTTCTTTCCGCGCGCCACCAACAGTCCGCATCAAGACTCTCCTCCACGCCAAAGTGCTAGGCTCGATTTTAGAGAATGACTCTAGTCGCCGTGGATATATAACCAACTGTTACTCTTGGGCGATATCCGGTTTACGTTGAACCGTGATGGGCTGCAGACTAGAACGGAGATATCGGCGTGTTGGAATTCTGTCCCACTCCGTACTGAAGTTATTTATTTTGTTACTCACGCGAACCTCTCGCACCATTCTTTCACCGCGTGTCTCGATCCTAGTGGCAGAATCTCCGCATGACATTCTCGTATACCTCGCCGGCCCGCAGCACATCTTCGACTCTTACGTATTCGTCAGGAGAGTGGGCTACGGCGATGTCGCCTGGCCCGAAGATGCAGGTCGGGATCGAGCCGGAGCGAGCTAGAAGGGCTCCGTCCGTCCAGTAAGGTACTCCAACGACTTGCGTACTCGCGCCAGTAACCTCGTGAAGCGCTCGCTGCAATTCTTGGACAACGGGTTGGCCCTCTGCGGTTTCGAGCGCGGGTCTTTCGAAGACGCACTTCGCGGTAGCGTTGAGGTAAGGGTTCTGCTCCCTAATTCTGTCGAGAACTTGCTGAACCTCCTTCACAACGGAGGCACCCGTCTCGCCGGGTATCGTTCGTCGCTCAAGCCTAAGCAGGCAGTGATCTGGGATGATGCTCCAGTGGGTTCCGCCGACTATCGTGGAAGTGTGGATCTTCGCGGGACCTAGAAGCGGATGTGCGTGAGCTCTAAGACTAGCTTGTAACTCGTCAAGACATAATACGAAACTGGCAGCGTGGGCAATTGCGTCAAGTCCCTTCTCAGGAACCGACCCATGAGCCGCTTTCCCTTTGAACTCAATCTCAACCCAGACGAATCCTTTGTGCGCGGTGGCTATCCTCATGTCTGTTGGTTCTCCCACAATGGCCGCGTCAGCCTTGTATTCCTCAACAAGTTTCTCAATGCCGATGCTCAGGTGTTCTTCATCAACAACGAATGTGAAGATCACGTCTCCATGCAACCCTGGCTTAGAGGCTCCAAGCGCTTTGGCCGCTCCAATCATGGCTGCCAAACCGCCTTTCATGTCGCACGCGCCCCTGCCATGCAACATTCCGTTCTCCACAAACGGCTCGAATGGATCGATCGTCATTCCCCCTACGCCGACAGTGTCCATGTGACCATTCAGCATCAGGCTGCGCCCACCGCCCGCCCCCCTTAAGATTGCGACCACGTTCGACCTTCCATCCGCCACGCGTTGTTTCTTCACGTCCAGACCATCGACGGAGGCGAGATGCTCGAAGATCAGGTTCGATACGGCCGACTCTCCCGGCCCCTTTCCAACGTCGGGGTTTACGCTATTCGTAGCGACCAGTTCCTTGAGGAGATCGACAATGGAAGTACGGTCAATTTGCAACTTGCCCAACACGCCCACCCGGAGATTGCGTTTTACTATTACTTCAAAGTTCTCATGACCGCCGAGGCACCTAGCGCCTAATCAAGTTGAAACCGTTTTTAGTTCGAATTAGGCGTTCAGCTTCTGGAAAATCCCATTAGGATCTCTTAGCGCTGCTTGATAGAGGCCTTGAGCCTCTCCAATTAGGATCTCTTCTTGGTCCGCTTCCAAGCCCGCCACGATGGCTTCCGCGACTTTCCGTGGACTGATTCCCCGGTAAGCCCGCTCCTCTGGACCGGCAAAGCTCGCGTCTAGTTCGGTGTCAGTGGTCGGAGGTACGGCTTCAAACACTCGGATTGAGGTGTCTCGCAATTGATGCCGCAGTGAAACGGTGAAGGAGTGAATAGCGGCCTTGGTTGCGCAGTAGACGGGCATGGCCGCAATGGGCACAAACGCCAATCCGGACGAGATATTCAGAATTGCGGCCGTATCTCTCTTCAAGAATCTCGAAGTGATTAGGGCGCAGAGACGTATTGGGGAGGCGAGATTAATCGCGACTTCATCGTCGATGGGACGCGTAGGGCGACTAATGCGGGGAGAAACAAAATCCAATTTCCGCTGAATCCCAGCATTATTGACCAGCACGTTGAGGTTTGGGAACTTGCTCACCGCCCATCTTAGCATCTTCTTCCTCTCGGTTTCGATCGTGACGTCGCATTGAGTAACATGAATTTGGGGCAGCCGACGCTTTGCGGCGCGGAGTTTACTTCTCCTCCGACCGCAAACGATGACTTCGCTTCCCTTGTCAATAAGTTCCTCCGCTAAGGCATAGCCAATCCCCGTCGCTCCTCCGGTGACAAGAACAGTGTTTCCGCTGAGTTTCACAGTTCATCCCGTCCCTCAGCCAAGTACCCGAATATTACTCCTCGGGTCTCCCGCTCAATGAGCGCTTATCCCTCGCATGTAGATACCAGATCGAGGGAATGTGAGGAACTCCAATCGGCTTCGACCCATCCAGTGTCCCGGCATTCCTTATGGAAACTGATTGCCTCACTCATTTTCCATTCGCCGAGACGACCTTCGAGATTATGAGGGTGCAGCCGTGAACATTGTCTTGGGTCCGCCGTGTTTACGAAGAAAGATTCTTTTAGCAAACCCAGTTCTTCCCTTGACTTGTTGAAAGGTCGATAATTTTTGGCAGACACCATGAAGTTTCGCTACCTCGGCCCAAGTGGGCTTCGTGTTTCCGAATTGTGTTTAGGAACGATGACGTTTGGCGAGGACTGGGGTTGGGGTGCTTCGAAGGAGGAATCTCGGGCAATTTTCGATTGCTACGTGGAACGAGGCGGCAACTTCATTGATACAGCGAACGGCTACACGAACGGGACTAGCGAGAAAATCGTTGGGGACATGATCAGGACCGATCGTGACAGGTTTGTTCTTGCGACGAAGTATACGTTCCCAACGATGCGGGGTGACCCTAACAGCGGAGGGAATCATCGCAAGAGCATGATTCGGTCGCTCGAGGCAAGCCTGAAAAGGCTTGGGACAAACTACGTTGACCTCTTTTGGGTGAATGCCTGGGACTTCTCCACGCCCGTAGAGGAGGTTATGCGAGCCCTTGATGATCTCGTACGGTCCGCGAAGGTACTGTATGTTGGCGTATCCGATACGCCCGCATGGATTGTGAGCCGAGCTAACATGTTAGCTGAGCTACGGGGGTGGTCCCCCTTCGCCGCGCTTCAAATCGAATATAGTCTCATCGAACGCACGCCCGAACGCGATCTTCTACCCATGGCTCATGAGTTGGGGATGACCGTGACACCCTGGGGCGTCCTAGGCTCCCGTGTGTTGACCGGGAAATATAACAGCGCACCACCCTCCCCTATGAAAACCAGCGGAGCAACCGGAGAGAAAGTTGGGCGGCGATTGGATGCGATAAACAGTCAGAAGGCGAATGAGCAGAATCTCAAAATAGCAGGCACTGTGGTGGAAGTTGCAAAACGGGTTGGCTGCACCCCATCCCAGGTCGCGCTGGCTTGGCTCCGCACACGGCCCGGCTCGATCATTCCGATACTTGGAGCCCGAAGGTTGGCTCAGATTCGTGACAACCTGAGTTGTCTCAACGTTTCACTCCCGGAAGAGGAGCTTCGCCGATTGGATGAGGCGAGCAGAATCGAGTTAGGATTTCCACATGATTTCTACGCGGATCCCGTGCGTAGGGACCGACTATTCGGAGGCTTATACTCGCAAATAGCGGATCATCGCGGACCATGAAGCTCCAAGGGCTATCCTAAGCGTCTTCTGTGCCCCACAAAAGATACGTTACGGTTCAGGTCGTCAGTGCAGCAGGCTCTGGTGAAGCTGTGCTCTAAGACTACGCCGACATTAGGTGATAACGCGTATCGTCCATAGATCAAGAGCTAGGTTTTCGTCGAGAACGTAAGCGTAGGGAAGCGTGAAATATCCTTTCATTCCCCACGAATCGCCCCACGAATTCCTTACTATGAACCATTGCTTTGAGTCGTCATAGCCGACGGCCATGACAGCGTGGCCTCCTATCGGCTTATCTCCAGGCGCGGGCATTGACTCATGGCCAGTCCGCGCAACTTCCGCGCCCTGCAAGCTTTCGTGGGCCTTAATTCCGAAGACGAATGGATATCCTGAAGCGAGACAGCCTTTGAGTTGCTCCGCCTTATGGGTTAACCGCTTGTACTGCACCGCCCTATACTTTCTAGCTTGAACGTAGCAAGCGTTGGGAGGCTTCTCAGCGAACTTCGAAATGAAGTACGGCCACACGGATTCCGGACAATCACCTACCGATGCAACGGTCTTGATCCCATTGCGGAGAGGGGCACCGCAATCCACGGCCACTTTATCCTCCATCGCTCGCTCATTGTAATACAGAAACAACCTGGACGGCATCAAGCTTGCCTGCTTCTGCTTCATAAGATCAAATTGGACCGCCGCCGCAATCGCGTTTGCTGTGCAACTATTAAGATCATCTTGATCGTAAACTGGTGGACATTCCGGTCTGAGGTCAATAGCTGGCGGCAACGTCGCGAGGATTTCGGGCGGCGCCTCGTATGCATGATCGCGGCCGTCTGGCAGATCGGGAACCCATCCAAACTTTTGGGTTTTCATTGAAGCTTTCCTCGTTGATTAGTCGACCTAGGTCTTGCGTTCGGTTAATGCTCCCTGACCAAGCGATTGTCCGCCCGCGCCGGTCTTCCTAACCAAATCGTCAAACCTCGGATCTGATGTGATTGTATCATAGAATGGCCCCTGTTTGACTTGGAAAGGAGTAATGGAGCGAAGCTTGAAAGCCTTCTCAAGGCATTGAAAAGCGCGGTCCGAGTCGCCCATCTTCGAATAAATGATCGCTAGCCGCTGAGGCTCCAAGTTTTCGCGGGTGAGGTCGGCTTCACACTCTCTGAGGATTTGTTCGGCCTCTCTTTTCTTGCCAGAGATAGCGTAAACCAGCCCCAGCTCAACTTTCCAACGTGTTGTCGGTGGGACCCGGCGCATCACCCACTGCAATTCCGCAAGTGCTTCCTCGAACATTCCCGTGGCCAAGCAAGCGTCGGAACGATTGGCATGCGCAGGCACGAAATTCTGATCGAGCGCCAGTGATCGATCAAGTTCTTTCAACGCGTCGTCGTACCGTCGAGCGTAAATCAAGAGACCGCCCGCGTAGGCATGTATCATTGGCGACAACGGGTCGAGCTCCTCCGCGATCTCTAGGTGGTCTATTGCTTCCTCTATTCGGCCTAGGCTTAGGAGGTGAATTGAATACCAGTGATGCGCCTTCGCGTAGTTAGGATTGGTCTTAATAGCTTCGGCAAATTCCTCTTCTGCAGCGGACCAATTCCATTCGTTGCTCAGGATGTTTCCAAGCGAAACATGGGCTTCGGCAAGGTCTCCATCGAGGCTAAGCGCTTTCGTCAAAGCGCCCCTCGCTTTATCGTAACCTTCTGCTGAGCCAAGATATCCGTGGTTCACTAGTACAATGTAGCAGTCAGCGAGCCCAGAGTAGGCAGGCGCAAATTCAGGGTCCTTCCCCAATGCGTCTTCGAAATACTTGAGTGCTCTCATGAGCGAATCTCTAGACCTTTCGTTCCAATAGAACCGGCCTTTCAAGTAGAGCGTGTACGCGTCGAGATTTCCTGTCAGTCGTTTCTCAAGTTGTTCTCTTTCTACCGGCAAGAGTTTGACTTTGAGTGCTTCGGCTACTCTCTCCGAAATCTCACTCTGGATCACGAATATGTCCTTCAGTTCCCTATCATACGATTCTGACCATAGATAGTCACTGCTTTCGGCGTCTATGAGTTGAACGGTGATTCGCACCTTATCCCCTGCCTTTCGTACGCTTCCTTCAATTACAGTCCCGACTTTCAGCTCCCTTGCGATTTGGTCAATCTTCTTCTCTCCGCCCTTGTAGCCCATCACGGACGTCCTAGCGATCACCTTCAGTCCTCCGATCTTTGTCATTGTCGAGATTATCTCCTCGGTCAACCCGTCCGCAAAGTACTCGTCTTCGGTCTCACGACTGATGTTTTGCAAGGGCAATACCGCGATTCTATGTTTGTCTAGGGTTGACTGCGTTGAAGAGAATGCCGGAGGAACAAAACCCCTGGAACGATCAGGATCGACTGGTTGCAACTGTATCCGCCCCTCCAAATCTAACGTACTACACCCGCGAATCCGCGAATCCGATCCCCAATTCACCCACGCCTACCGGCCGCTCAATAGAGTATGAAGTGAACGTTAGGTATTAGCGTTGACGCATTAACCATAAACCTACTTCAGACCGAAGTCAGGAAACTACGGGCAGGTTCGATGCAAACCTGAATATTCCGAGATCAGTGTATAATGCCTCGATTGAATTTTCTGAAGCTCTTTCATACGTTGAGCAAATGGACCGCATTAGAATGTTTGTGGTTGGGTTGAGAAAATTGGGGTGGGGGAGCGTTTGGGGCTCCCGGTGTGTTTATGGGACGATTTCGCCAGTTGCGAATCTTGGTCCGACGGAGTTAATTTTTACTTTAACGTGGTCGCCGGGTTTAGATTGTGGGACGAAGACTACGAACCCTTCGATCCTCGCGACTCCGTCACCGCGACGGCTCGTCTCTTTGATGTCGAGTTCGTACTCCTTACCTTCCTCAACTGGTTTGTTGAAGCTCATGCGTTTCACCTCGTATGTTTCGTTCAGCTAGTTCGGGAGAAAACTAAGACGCCGTATCGGATCATTACCGTAGGACGTTCGCTTCAGCCCGTATACCTAACCTACAAAACTCCAACCACTCTGACCCTAATAACTCTGCCCCCTGCCGCTTCTATCTGAGTCTTTCTCAGAAAACAAGCGCTCAGATCATCTGATCCAGTGCAGCTACCTACTCGAATTGAGTGATCAAGAAATTCGACTAACGTTAAGACACGACCTGTGCCAAACGGGCCAGAAAGGATCAGTACGGTATCGTGCTGAGAACTTGGCCGGGATGCGGGGCGGGTATAGGAAGGGGAACGGGCAGGGACGTATAGCGCCCGATGGGCTAACAGAGCCCTACTGCGCATTGTGGAGAGTTCGGCGCTTCGCTTCCTGACTCAGCAATTCAGGTGTGCGTCGCCAGAACCAATAACTGCTCTTCAACTGTCTATCACCCGCCTCTCGCGAACCTGAAAGTAGTGTCTGTCACCCTTCGCGTCCTCCTCGTAATCGTACTTCATTCGCGTACGTAGGTCTATGTACAAACCTGACCCAAGGTGATTCATCTGCATGCCCCTTATGCGGGTTGTCTGAGCGTCGAGAATGTCCACGTAATTCACACCCTCGATTGGCTTCCATTCCGTGATTGGGGAAGGTTCACTCATCGTGACGAGTTTCAAGAAGTGCCTCGGAGAAGCCTGTTCCTTATGCCCGCCTAGGCACGCAAATGACCCTGATTCCATGAAGTCGTTGAAGTGCTCGTAGCTTCCGGTGAAGTCAAACGGCTGACCGCATTTTTGACATCGACAAGAGAAGAGACGATTTGACATGCCTCTCTATAGTCCGCCCACCTAATAGAGGTCCCTATCGGCACCCGCGAAGAATTCGAGTATGCGTAGACCATCCGTCACCGATGACAATAGCGGAGGTTTGACAATGAAACCGTCACCAAAAATGATGGACCGATCCTAACCGAGCACTAGGTTCAGGTCAGAGTCCGCACACATTCCGTCATAACTTATTAGGAGATCGAAGCGCCGGATGACTCATGATCACCGGACTGGGTTCTGTCGCGATTCTCGTCAATGATGCCAGAAGATCAGCTCAATGGTACCATGATAAGTTGGGTTTCGAAATTATTGGAATTGAAGGACACGGCGTCTTTGTCCGACCAGGTGAAACTCAAAGCCCTCTGCTACATCTCTGCGAACGATGTCATGACTGGGGAAATGATCAGCCAGGGGGTCGGACTGGAATTTGGCTGCGGTGTGGTGAATTGAAGCTCCGTAAAGACAAGAGCAACGGAAGCATCATTCCAGCGAGCGACCCCGCAAATGTTGAGGAAACATACTCTGAGCTAAAGAGAAATGGAGTGGAGTTCTCTCAGGAACTCACTACTACGAGCTGGGGCATGATGGCGATTCTAAGAGATCCCGATGGAAACGAGTTCGAAATTTCATAGAGTTTGATTATCAATCGGGCCGCGTGACGCACCATCCTTACGGCAGAGAGGTTTCACAGTCGGGAACATGCAATGGACCATCGTGGACGAGCGAAACGTCTCACTGAGAATGCAACTCCGCAGAGTCACGGATCAACAATTTGACGAAGAGAAATTGTCCAAATTGATGGAGTCATCCTGATGGCTTGCTTCGTTGCCTCTTTCTTTAGTTCTTCTTCTCCTAGCACCCTACGCAGGTACTTTTCCAACTTGAACTCCGCATCCATCATCCTGAATTCTTGTACGCGCTCAGAGTCGTGTCTTTGTCCGCATTCCAAACAGAAACCTGAGCACATTGATCTTGCCAATAGGGTAGAGTAGAGCGGCTATTGTTGGAAATGATATGAGGACTATTAGGAGGTATTTTTCGATCACTATCAAATTCAGACCGACAACATAGTAGGCTATTGCAACAATAACGGACTGATGGAGAACATAGAACGGTAACACGAGTTCATTTGAGACCTTCAGGTATTTGTGGTTGAAGGAGAGGTACTTACGCCCGAAGCCAAGTATCGCCGCCACCCAGCACCACCCGTTCAGTGCCCAGATAGTGGAAACCGCAACGTAAGAACTCCCGACGCCGGATGAGGGAGAAGTGCCTCCGGGAGAGGCTGCAACGGCGATTATGATGAGGCTTAGGAGGATCCCCAAGATCAAGCTGATTGTCCTGTTCTTCTCAATGGACTCTTCGAATTGAGGGTTGGACGCCATCACGTAAGCGATGATGAAAAGCATGAGGTATGTCGGAAGCTTCCAGCCACCGTACCCGCTGGGAAAGACGAAGTAGGGCGGCACCGCGGCTATGTTCACAATGATCACAGGAATCGCCAGCAGTAGAATACCTCCCCTGGTGTTGCAGGCAGCGTACAGTTTCGAGAACCTTTCGCGATGCACTTCCTTCGCGAGCCATTTGAAGTATGGAAACGTCGCGATGGAGAAGACGAACAGCCAGAAAAGGTACCACAGATATATGCCCTGATTCGAATTTGCGAAATAAGTGGATGAGAAGTCCAGGTCGAATGGGAAGAACCTCGTAAGGTACGGTCCAAGATAGAAGTTGAGGAAGCCCCCCGTGAAGTTTCCGTGAAAGATTGCGTCGTAGTAAACGTTCACAGATAGGACTACTAGCAGTCCAACGGATAGGAATGGGATCATGAGTCTCATGAATCTGTCCTTAAGGAATTGAGAAGCACTTCCGCTTCGTTTTCTGAGGGAAGAGTACACGGCGATACCTGAGATCACGAAGAACAGTGGCATGATCCATCCTGAGATGAAAGCGTCGAACAGAGTGAACCCTAGGTCCATACTCGAGTTCATAACATGCCAGGGAGGCGGCGCGAAAGGCCTGCTGCTGTGGAACAAGAAGATGATGCCCATGGCGATAACTCTAAGCCAATCCAACCAGAACCATCTTCCAGGCGCAAGGGCTCTTTGGACGACCAAGCGCTCCGCGCCTTGATTCGACGCAGTCACATCAGCCACGTCCATTTCGTTAAGTTAACAATCAAGAAAGCCTTCTAATCGTTTCCTAGAGTTGCTAGTTTTGGGAAAGACCCGGTTTCACTGTTGGCCTTTATCACAGGATGGAGAGTCGTAAACTTACAAGGTCTTAAGAACCCAAACGTCTTCCATACACACTAGAAGTCAAAGTTGGGATCACCTAAAAATCGGGCTTCCCATCCTCATTTCTCAAACGATTTGGCTAGGCTATCTGCGAAATTCTTGAAGATCTTCTCTAATTCGTCTTTTGTGATCTCCCAGCTCCTCCACCCGTATAGCACCGCAACCAGGATACCTATGATGGGCAGAACGACAACGGCGACACCTATCCCCGGGATAATGACGAGAACTGGCGCGATCAGCGCTATTAGAATCAGAAGCGATACAACCTTTCCCATGTCCGCGAGCGAGCTTCTGAGTTCTTCCCTCCTTCTCGCTGCAAGTCGCTTCCTATGCGCAACTGCGTAACTGGCGAATGCAGCGGTTAAAGCTTCTAAATCGCCGTAGATTCGTAACTCAATAATCAACGCTAGGATAAGCGCCGCGACGCCAACAATGACTCCTCCGGCGATGCCGGCTCCCGGAAGCACGTAGCTCGTAACGTACGTCACGGGCATGATTAGGTAGAGTACAAAGATGAGTGCAAGCATCGTGGCCAAGCTTGTCAGGATGCGAGGCAGACGCAGGCGTATCTCATTTGCGAAGGTCTTCATAGCAGGCATACAGCATGCCTACCCCCAGTCCATTCGACTAATTCTCAGATCATCCACGCTAGCACATGTCTAATCGGGCTCAGGCAGTTGGGCCCTATACGCTCTCTCCTTCTCCAGTTCCTCGACCCTTGATGCGATCTTATCGGAGGCCTCGTGAACGGATTTAGCTACTTCCTCATACAGTAGCCGACCCGCATCGTATAGAAAAATGATAACAACCGCTGCGAGGACCAGCGGAATCGCGGCTGCAAGTGAAGCGCCGATTCCAGGGAGGAGCACAATAAAAGGGGCGAGCAAGTAGAAGAGTATCAGTATCACGACAACTGAGAAGAAATCACGAACGACCTTGCGTATCAAGTTCTGGTGATGCTCTTCCAGACCCGGCACAACTTTCGCTAGCATATGCGACCCGTGATGCACCATCACCGCCGCATCGCGCAGGATGCGAACAGCTAGGATTGCGAGTATCACGAGAAAGACAACTGCCACGGCCAGGCCAACGGACAGACCGATGACTGGAACGCTGAAGCTTATCGCAGACGCTATAGGAATAACAATGTAGGCTACGAACAAGATTACAACTATGGCCACAAAATCCAGAACTAAGCGCGGAAGCCTTTCCCTAATCTCTTGTGATACTGGCTTGCCTGTCATAGTCATGCTCTCCAAGAATACGGGTTACATTCGGGTTTACATAGTTAGTGGTTACTGATTTGCCTTGCGAATGACGTAACTCCCAGTTGATCGACGCATTCAGTGGAGCCATCAATCAGGTCGTGTCGATTAAGTAATCACCGCTCAACAACTGGCTAAGTAACCGACGACCCGAAGCGTGCAGTAATACGACCGACGTTATTGCAATGAGTCCTCACGCGGCTAGCACTTGGACGTAATCCTACAGGGATTTTAGATAACGGAAAGGACTAATTATCATCATTGAAAGACGGATCGACGTGAGATTGGCATAGTTTCGTCATAGAGCCAACTGAGTCGACAAACGGTTGACTATGATTATTCATAATGTGAAACGTAGGGCGAATGAGGTCCTGAACAAGCCTATAAGCCGATTACAGCATAAGTGAATCGATGAACTGTTTTGTCCATGGGCGCTGATTCAGATTTAGTCAGGTCTCTTATGACGGTTAAGGTTGAGACGATTGAATCAAAACGGTCTCTTAAGTATGCGCTGCAGAAAATGGTGAAACGGAATGTTGGCAGCATAGTGATCGTGGAAGGAGAACATCCGGTAGGGATCATAACCGAACGCGACATATCACGTTATGTTGCGAAACGGACACATGCTAAAACAAGCAAAACGCAAGTCAGAAATATAATGTCCAGCCCTCTGATCACGATAGCCGATTCCGCAACGAACCAAGAAGCAATGGCTGTGATGCTCAAACAGGGCATTAGGCGGCTCCCCGTGGTTGACAAAGAGAAATTGGTTGGTATCATATCGCAGCGCGACTTACTTAGATGGGTGGTTAGGGCTTCGTATGGGCCGAAGGTTCCGTCCGATTTCATAGAAGCCCTAGAATACAAACGCTTCTCAAAGATTTAGCGAATCAACCGAACGGTAACAGCCCACCGCGAAGGTACCGCCACCAAATCTCGTTTGCAAACTATGAAGTAACTTCCGACGTGTCCCCCCCAATTGCGGGTAGGGCGGGTGGGAGGTCTGCCCTAATGGTTGCGCATCCGTACGGTGGATAAAGGGAGAGCAGACGTTGAAAGTTGAAGGCGAGAATAAGTGGTGGACGCTTATTCAAAATGCCTCAGTGAAAGACGAGAAAAGGAGGAGGTTTGAATAACTATGAACGAAAAATTAGCTCGACTTGTCAAAGAACTCGAGGCAAAACACACTGAATTCAGGTTAGTCGAATTAACAGCCAAAGCAATGACGGCGAGAGATGTAGTCAAGTTCTCCAAGGTAAATGTGGAAGTTGATGATATATGCAAGACCATAATTTGGAAGACAAATAGAGGGTTGATAGGCGTCTTTCTGCAAGATGCCGGGAGAGTTAATCTGGATAAGCTTCAGAAGATCCTGAATTCAAAAGTTGAGATGGCCAGTTCGGACGAAGTGAAAGAAAAAACTGGCTCGGAACGCGGCGCCGTTTGCCCCTTGCTATTGGGCATACCTCTTGTCATGGATAAGCAAGTTTTCGATTTGAAGAAAGTGATTTTCGGTTCTGGGGATCACTCATATGAGATCGAAATGAACCCTAACGATATTTTGAATCTTACAGAAGCGAGAATCGCCAAATTAAGCGATTAAACGGTCTGGCGGAGGATGCTCGTTTTATGGCGGATTTGAACCTGCGTTTACGCACAACGCCCTAAGTACTCGGCGGCCGGAGTGCTTCTCTATTCTACCGCCCTTCGGGGGCTGGATCAGATACGACACGCCCTAACCTTTGGCATCGAAAAGTAGTAGCCACAATGCATCTTCCATGAAGCAAACGCATCTATAGCAGCCCGGGGAAAACAAAAGATAACTATCGAGCAGCGGACTCATTGCCAAGAGACTGTTTGAGTCGACTACAAACCACCCACATCGCACCTTCGTTCAAAACTAATGTGGTCGGCGATCTTGAACACGATCTTGAACAAGATCGATTCGGAACTTTACGATGCCACCCTCTTCACTTTGGGTACGACTAACGGCGGCCTGATAGCGACTTCCACGCCTTGGTCACTTGACCACATATTCTACAAGATGTATAACGACGCGGCTTACTCGGACTTCAAGCGCATCCATGTCGATTGGAAACGGGCTCTTGGACCCAACGGGCCATTGAAGAAGAATATTCTCGAGAAGATCAGGCGGCAGTTGGAGGCGGACCCTTGGCGTTGGCGGCGGGAGATGGAAGCCCAATGGGCCGAGGACGAACTTACTTTCCATTCCCAGCAGTTAATTACGCAGTGTATCGACAGCGAACTAGCACCGATGACCGACGATTGGACCAAGAAAGTAAACGCCCCCATAGGGCGCTACTTCATAGGCGTCGACCTCGGCAAGAAGGTCGACTACTCGGTCATAGCCATCGTAAGGTATGACACGAAGGAAGAGCATGCTGAACTTGGCATGATTCAATTTCCCCTCGATACACCCTACGCATCTGTCATCGGCATGGTCAAGGTGATTTGCGACAAACTCCAACGAGTTGAGAAAGTTCTCGTAGACCGCACCGGCGTGGGAGAGTACATTACGGAAGAGATGAAGGGCGCGAAGATTCGGTCGACCGTTGAAGGCATCATGCTCACCGTCCCAAGCAAGCAGGAGATTCTAGGATACATGAAGAACCTAATGCAAACTCGGGCCCTATCCCTCTATTACGACCGAGAACTGATAGCGGAGATCAACGTGGAACGATACGAACTGATGAAAACCGGCCAGATCCACTTCGGCCATCCCGAAGGCACTCACGACGATCGCCTCTTCGCCCTCGCATTGGCCGTATATGCGACACGAACACCCGACACGAGCTTCATGACCGTAGTGTACGGGGTGCCACATCAGTGATGAGAGCCCACCGCAATGACGGCCGCGGGATCGATGGATTGTTCGAAGGCTGCTTCCCAATCTAGCCTCGCGGGGTTCCGCACTTCGCGCAGAACTTCTTTCCAGGTCTCAGTGGTTCGCCGCAGTGGGCGCACTTGTCTGCGGCGTTTGCGTTGGCTTGTTCGGCGCCACATTTTGTACAGAATTTGGAATTGGGCGATGGCAGTCGTTGGCCGCACTCGCTGCAAAACACATTCTGCGGTTGAGACGACACTCTTCCCGTCGTTCCACTTGAAAGTCTCGGCCCTCCTATACTTGGAGGCCCGAGGGCCGTTATCGATTCGTCGCTCGCTGGAGGGAGCGTCCACCATCTGTGAAGGACGTTGAATGGATCCTCTACCTGCTGGAGCAGGCCTGGCACCAAATTTCCGCTCATTTTTGTGGGACATTGACCGGCTTTGAGAATTACTCGTTCCCCACCGTGAATCTCGATAACCTTTCCAAGTTCATCGCTTCGCCACAACTCCACGCTACTTGCCCTGGCCGCGTCTTCCAGAACGGTTATAGCCGCTGCCGTGCCGTCTCTGTTAGCCTCGACAAGCAGCATAGTCCCCTTAACACGGGCAAGCCATCTGTCCATCGCTTCGGACGCGCCAACTCCGATCAATCTTATCGGAAGTGCAATCACAGCCTCTTGAGCAACCGGTGACTCCACCCAGTTGACGAGCAATTTCCCGAAGTCTAGACGCAGTAACACGCTGCCGAGATTGTGGATTTGCGAAAGTCCAGGAAGTCTTAACCACGGAATTGAAGCTTTGAGGCTCTGGTCAAGCCAGCTCAGGCTTGAGTTTTCTCCAATCGTAGTCTGGGAGTTAGATCCCTGCGGCGTTTGCATCCGGATGAATGAGCGATTGCCGGTTTCGATCTTCGAGCCGCGGGTGATTTGATTCACGGTTCTGTTAGTCAGTTGAGTTCGGTTTCCGTTCGGCTGGGTCAGTGTGGCGTTGCCCGTAACATTAGGCGGTAACCTTCCCGGCGGTCGGGCGGGACCAATAAACCAGTTTCTGAAAAGCACAATCACAAAGACAATAAGAATAATGGCTAAGAACCAAATAATGGCCGGATTGCAAACACCGCCAGGTCCAAGAACAAGGATAGCGCCGAGGAAGAACCAGATCAACCCTGCGACTACGATCGCTACGATGAGCCGAGTTCTGAAAGGTAGACGTCCGATTATCCAGCGGGTGAGAACTCTTACGATAAGGACGGCCACCAAAATAGTGACGATCAACATGACAATAGGTAACGCGGGGTCGCATACGTTTGGAGGAGTAACTCCTGTAATTGCGGTGATGAGGGAAGCACTTTGCGAGGTTGAGGTAACACTAGGGGTCACGGTTGCGCACGAGTTGACAACAACGGCCTTAGAGTCACTCGCTGTCTTCCCGGCGGCGTCGGTAGCTGTGATTTGGACCGTGAATGTTCCCGCGGTGCTATACGTGTGCGCGGGCCAAAGTTTGCCCGGACTGACATCGAGGCTACCGCCATCACCAAAATAGACAATCACCGTAAACGGCCCTTTTCCACCGGAAAGTGTGTAACTCATGTTATCCGGCGTAAAGGGAGCGCAACCACTCATTGGGGTTACAACCAGTGCGATGGAGGGAGGAATTGTTTGAATTGAAACCTGAACGGTCTTATGGCCTAAACCAGCGTCCGGCGTAAGGAGAGGAGAACACGAATTACCGTACGACGTCTGTGATGGCCTGGCGGTAACTCTGAAGCTAAGAGTCCCCAACGGTTGATCGGACGGAACTTGATACGTTAGAACGAAGTTGCCACTGCTGTCAGGGGATACGGGGGAAGATACCGCTGTCCAGTCTGAATTGATGAAGAGTTCGAGGACCACAGACGCGGTTGCCGGGTCTGCCTGCACCCACGGATTCCGGTTATAGCATTGGCACGAGTCATAATAGTAAGTGTAGGATTGAACCTCAACCGTTCCGGAAATGCTTACGGTGTCTCCGGGACTGTATGTCTGTTTGTCCGCGGACACGGCGTCAACTATCGCCCTGTAGACCGTGTCCTGGAAAGTCTCGCCACAGTAAGGACCAGGATAATAATTCGTGTAGTATGTGGAGCAATCGTAGCCACACAACGGGCGCGGGGCTGGAGACGGTGCGTTGACGTTCGACGCGTGGGTAGCAACCGCTAAACCCAGCGAGAGCAACACTAGGACTTCGATGAAGAATTTTAGTTTCTTCTCGCGTGAAAAGGCCAAAATCTTAGCTCGATGGATGGACAGAGTACGTGTGGAATATTTCTCATTTACGCCTATATCGTAAGTAATGACGCAAGCTTGCGATTCTAGCTGACCATTAATTCCAGAAGCTATGAATGTTAGAACTGCAATCGGGAGGGATTTCTGGCGCAGTAACGTTCAGGTTCCCTTTAGAGATGCAGAAACCCTACAGGCGCGAGAAAAAGCTTGATGATGCCTACACACAGCGCAAAATCCCGCACAGTAGGATTCGTTAACTCTGCCTTGCCCCACACTTCACGCAGAATTTTGCTGTTGCATTAAGCCGGGCGCCGCAGGCCGCACAGAACCGGGTACCTCCCGGGACTGGTGGAGGTGGCATAGGCACTGTTCCCCATTCTGGGGTTGGAATGGGTGCGCCTTGAGTTTTCTTGCGTCGAATCAGAAAAACGATTATTCCAATAACCGCTATGAATGGCAGTGCGATTATTGCAAGACCTACTGCAATATCCAGACTGGAGGATTGCGGGTTTGCTGAAACAGTTTGAGAGCTTGTTTGAGAGTTTGTTGGAACAGTTTCGGCGGTTACAGAAATTGTGAAGGGCTGTCTACTCGTTGAGCCGTTAATCACAGTTAGGGACGTATCCACCATATGAGCGAAAGCTACGAGGTTGTACTCCTGAGTTAAGTTGAAAGTTAGTGTAAATGAAATGGATTCTGTTCCTGAGTTTGAATGGGGGGAAGTTATGCAGGCTGCGGTGTTAGCATACGTCGTCCCGGTCAGCGGGGCGCAGGCGTCAGGCGTTGATGTGGCAGATCCCGTAGCATAGTTTAGCCCAAAAAGAATACCGATTATCAGGTAATTACCAGATGGTAAACCGGAAAAATCAACAGTAAACAAGACTGTCGCCTGAGCGATTCCGTTCTGGAGCGCAACTTGACTGGGGTATTGCAAGTTCGTGATAGTCGTAGTCTGTGCGGTCACATTCTGGGGAAGTGTTGCTAAGCAAACCAGAGCTAGCGAGAAAATAAGCATCAGTGTCTTGTGTTCATGCCTATTGAGCATCCTTCTCAATACGCGCCGCCGTGAACACTATGCCTTTTACCTGCTATTTGCTGCTTACGCAGACTTATCATAAGGCAATGTTTTGTCCCTACAAACGCCATTTACCCTGCGCATGTGGAACGAAACAAGCCACACACAGAATTCACTGTTTGGCCATGGTGAGCTCCCTCGTCAAATCTGATTCAAGATTCTTGCAGGTTCAATTGGTCCGTGATTTCATGATTCCGTTTACGCGTGTGGGTATCAATGGTGCCCTTCAGAACTCCAAAGAAGGAACAACTACGATTTCCGTAATCGCTGATCCCTGAGTTTTTTCCGGGGGCGGCTTTATAGACGTCGGTATCGTTCAGAGTGGAGAGTTGATTGTTATGACTGAAAGGGTGAAGTATTCTTCGGGCACCAAATGGGAACCGATGGTTGGATACTCTCGAGCCATACGTGTGGGCAAGGTGGTGCACGTTTCTGGAACGACGGCTACCAATGCCGACGGAAAAATGGTTGGGATTGGAGATCCGGGCGCTCAGACCATGCAGGCGTTAAATAACATCCGGCAAGCGTTGGAGTCGGTGGGCGCTAAGCTTGAGGACGTCGTCCGAACCAGAATTTACCTGACCGACATCAGCCGGTGGGAGGAGGTTGGAAAAGCTCACGGCAGTTTCTTCAAAGACATCAGACCCACCACAACAATGGTCGAAGTCAGCCGCCTGATCAATCCGGATGTGCTTGTGGAGATCGAAGCCGAAGCCATCCTTAGTTAAGGGATACTAACGGCGAGACGAGGGTCGCCACTAAATGAACCCACCGTATGATCGGCCCTAGCTCACTCAAACCCGCTATCGTTTTCTGAAATACCAAATATTTTCGTCTTGGGTATATGCTCGAAACCTGATTCAACAGGTGATCTACCTTTCACGGCTATCTACAGTAATTACCTATACGAGCGCGCTTAATGCAAAGGCTTAACCCGAACATAAGTCGATATTTAGTCAGTTACATAGCCAGACTGGGATTGACCGCCAATGGTTGATAAAGAGAAAACTCGTCACAAGGCCATGCCGTTGCGGCCGGAGGTCATGCCGTCGCCGCCGAAACCTGGCCACCCCCAAACGCCGAACGTTAACTGGATAGGTACGTTAGACAATTTTAGTCTGATAGGTGGATCTTTGGCCGGTTTTACACTTGCTTTCGTCGTCTTCATCTTCGGGTGGAAAGTTGCAAGTGACCCTTTCCCACTTGATCCTGCGATTACGTGGGGAGACGTTAGCGTTTTTCTGAATGGCTTTTCAGCGGTCGTGTTCATCGCCGCCGCAGAATTTCTCACGATCGCCAAGCAATACAACATCTGGGGGCTTCCGAAAGACTACACCGATAGACTGGCAAATTGGACGGAGATACAGAAAAAAGCCCCAGCGATCATGCTTCGGTACGAGGAAATAGGAAGACGTTGTTACAATTTGGCGCTGTTCTTGATGTTCTTTGCGTTCCTCTTCGTCATATGGCCATACAATTGGGCCATAGCCCTCTTCGTCTTTGCGTCGGCAATGGTTCTACAGGTCTTTCAGATGACAGCAGGAAAGCGAACTACCAAGTGAGGTTAGTCAACAGTTACTCTTGGTTTCAAACCGGAATTTGAAACGGTCGCTCCCGTACCGGATCGACAAGCCTGGGTTACGCTTGGAAGAGAATCGGATAAGAGGTTCTGTATTAACTGCAGAAGCCAGATACCTGTAGGTGCTAAGTTCTGTAATAAGTGTGGACCCGCCCAAGACTAGCCCTTAACTCATCGTGCCAGTTCCCACATGTAATCGGGTACGTTAACAAGAATGTCAGAACAGGAACCGTTCAACTATACAACGGAGCGCCCGAGATAATTGTCAGTAGGCCCCTCACAGATTGAAGTAACTTACATGGCCTTGTTCTAGACATAATATCATCAAAATAGCTGCCTCTAGGTATGACGCTCCCTGCTTCTGGCCGATAACGTGCTCAAAGAAACGGCGGCGCGAACGAGCGCCTTGAAAGCCTTCTCGTCAATCTCGTCTCCCTCATGGATGACTATGGCGCGCACTGCGTTGCCTTCGAGGCTGGAGTTGAAGACGCCTTTCGGGTCCTTGAGGGAAGCTCCCTTGGCGAAGGTCAGCCTCACGTGGCTCTTGTAGGTCTCGCCGGTGCAAATGATCCCGTCGTGAGACCATACCGGAACCCCGGCGGGGTTCGATGGCTTCCTCCATTTCACCTCTTCGATCACGTTGGGGTCGGCTTGCTTGATCAAAGCGCGGAAGCGGGAAAGCATCTCCCCGCGCCAGTCGCCAAGTTCCTGGATTCTCACGTCTATCAGTCGAGATGCAGATTCGAGCTTCTGGGAACCACTCTTCTTCGCCATGCTAATCACGACGCCGCTTGACCAGACCGACTCATATCCCAGGTGAGCTGGGTGAGCTGAATGAGGTTACCACATGTATCGTCAAGCACCGAGATGATTGACCCTGTCGTTTTTGTTGGTTTCATGGTAAACACCACGCCCAGGTCTTTCAGCCTAACATATTCTTTCTGAATATCCTCAACGAAGAATGACGCCGCTGGTATGCTTTGTCTGAAAAGAGCTTCTTGGTACGTCTTCGCAGCTGGGTTTTTCCAGTCGTATGGCTCAAGAAGCAACTGGGTGCCCTCGGGCTCCTCCGGGGGAGACAACTGTTAACCATTTCACTTTCCCGGCCGGAAAATCCAGTTTCTTGACAAATCCCAAAACATTAGTGTAAAATTTCAGAGCCTTGTCTTGATCGTCCACAAATACACTAGTCAGCTTGATCTTCATTTTCATATCACGGTGTCACTTCGCTTTCATTTGGTGGGTTTCCTAAGAACTATCATCGATAGGGCAATGGTCGAGACTAGGAGTAGAAGGCAGCGCGCCTAAGCAAAGATATTCAACGACTTCTTGTCAGCAATTTACTGATTTCGGATTCCGCGTCTGCCATTGAATATTTTAAAGCCACATTTCTCCGCCTGAGTTCATCAAGAAATTTCCACAGAGACACCTTCGCCACGGCCGCAGACTGTTCCAACGACGTCTTTTCCTTGATGTAGGAGCCTACAGCGATGTCCATCCTGGCCTCGGCTAACCCCTTGTCCACAAGCGTTCTGAGGAGAGTCGATTGGTCCTCGCCGGTAAGCTCTTGCAACTCTTTGAGAGATTTCTTCAGAGGTCTCGGTATCACGAAGGATATTCTTTCACTCAAACTCTCGCCCTCTTTCGATGAACTCTTGGATTATCTCGCCCGTTATCCATCCCTGTGATCCATAATTCTTCACATTCCTCCGGTAGTCTATTCCAGTCACTGCCTTGGCCGATAGGAGCTCTAGGATGAGCCCGAGTGTGGTTGTCGTCTCAAGTCTGTAAAGCTCGGCCGTTCGTCTACCCTTGAGATCGTCAATAAACAGTCTTTCCTTCCGCTCAACGGCCAAGGCAATTGCTTCTGCTTCGCCCCTTCCTACGACATCGGAGAGTCTTATTGCAAGCTGCTTTGACCTTCTTGAAAGCTCAGCCGTCACCAGCCAACCTTCCGATTCAAGTCCCTCAAGGGCTCTAGAATCACTGTGACCTTCATCCCTACCCGAATCAATTGCTTCAGACCTCACCGCCGGCGGAATCATGACTGATGGAAACACCTTCCTCATGTATCCTAACTTACCAAGTCTCGCCAAATGAATAAGAGGACTAGTGTTACTGACTGGCATCCGCATTCGCTCGGATACTCCTCGTAGTTTCGATATAAATATTATCCAGTATGAAAACGTAATATCAGAAACTCATGAAGTGGTGGGGCCGGTGGGATTTGAACCCACGACCTCTGGCCCCGAGACTTTCGATTCTTGGGGACGCCAGCGCCCCAGGTTCACCGCGCGCGTTTGCGCTCTGGTATCCTGTTGGCGGAATCGTGTTCCCAGACCAAGTTGTCCAGAGAGGTTCGTTAAGGGTCTCTTCTAGACGACGGCCCCGCCTCTAGTTGACACGGTACCGCGGTCATAATAATGTTTCAGCCCCATCGTCCCAAGCAGTTGGCGGTAGCTCTCAAGCGAGCCTTCGTGCTTGTATTGAGAGAGTGCGCGGATCACGCCTCTCCGGGGCGGAAGCGCACTCGAGCTTTCTAGCGCTCTCGATATGTTGCCGAAGAGGAAGTATTGCAGCAGCGAAGTTACATTAGCAACTCGTCTGACCATGCTGGCACTCTCAAAGTCCACTATGCACACTCGAGAGTTTGGCCCGACGAGCACGTTCTTAGGGGCACGGCTAAGCTCCCCATGATCCAGTCCGATTCCGTCAAGCTTGAAACACGCATCCAGAAGCCTCGACAGAACAATCTTGATGGATCTACCTGATTTTGGCCTCTCGGTCGCCCATCTAAACAGTGTAAGCCCGGTAAATAGTTCCATTACGAGGAAGTTCTTGGTGGCGGCGATGAGGCGTGGGCCGACGCTGACTGAATTCGCCACACGCAGCAATCTCGCCTCCTCGTGCATAGAAGGTCGATCGGCATCCGAACGCCGTATCTTCAACGCCACAAGCTTCCCTTCGAACATGGCCTGGGTCACTAGGCCGACGCATCCTTTTCCGAGAATTTCAACGCCCTCAATCATGGACGGGCCAACGAAACGAATCGCGGTGACCCCGATTGCAGCCAGCTCCCTCAATCTCATGTCCACTTCCGAGGCGTCCGGCGCCGGGTAGTTGAGTACTTTCTCGTAACGGGTACCCGCGATCGAGCCGACCGGAATTGGCGAGGGCTTATTCAAGCCACACGGGCCTCCCCGAGAGAAATCGCTTCAACACCATGCCAAACTCAGGGCTCTTGGCGACCAATCTGCCGATCGACGGTCCGCTAAGAATCTCTACTTTCCTTTCGAAAGTGCGGGCTGGTTCGGAGGCTACGCCCACGTTTCGTCCCCCAGACTTCAACGAGGCCTTCAGTAGCGCAGTTGCAGATGTGCGGTTGCGTTCTTTTAGCACAACCCACCTATCTCCCTCTATCCATGGCCCGGAGAGAGTATCCTTCGCGGCCGCGTGCTTCTCGAGGAAGGCTTTGCTCTCAGCGAATCTAGAAACAGGCGGGCCTCCGTGTCTCTTTGAACCTGCGAGTACGCTTTGTTCCAGCTCGATGAGAATCACGTTTAGTGAATGTTCGTCGCTCCAAGATCTGGATCGAATTACCGAGAAGTCGTTATTTTCGAGTAGGTTGACGACGGCCCTTTCTGTCCGATAGAGTTGACTCCAGAGTATGTCAACGACCACATCCATTCTCCCCATCACAAGCGCTAGAATCGTGGACCCGCGCCCGGTTAAGAGTCGCCTGTAGGCTGCCGCCGTTAGGGGTCTGATTCTCGGCTCCGCGAAGAAGGATATAGTCGGCTTGGCAAGGAGCCGCCTACACGCGGCTACGAAGTTCCACAGTTGCTCCCTCCGGACGGCGGCTGCCAGGTTCCTTCCCTTGTCGACGGGGTCGATTACAATTAATGGTTCACGGAACACACTGTGAACATCTCGGCTTCTTCCCTGAAAGTAATTTTCCAAGTCAAGGTAGTTCGCTTCTTCCCAGTTAGAGAATTTGTTTAGAACTGCGACGAAATCTTGCTGTGAGGCGATCACAGTTTCGCAAAGCATCCCGCTAAATCCGCCCGTCTTGATATCTGCACCGTAAGCACCTATGCCCCGCATGAATGCTTTCAGGAGACGTACCTCATCGCGCTGGGGGACAGTTAGATGTTGACGGATGTATTCGGTGTGGTAGGGGCTTCGGTCTGTGGCGCTCAGCCATTGGCCAGGCTTGACATCGTAGCAGGGAACAACGTTAACGCGCAATCCCTTTCCCCGCCTTTCCAAACGCACGATCGATTCGACGTAGGGGTGGTCCGCGAATCTTTCTATGATCTTGTTCGGTGCAAGTGCTCGCTTGGCGATGGGCAAGCAAACGTCACGGAGCTGAGCCTTAGAAAGGTCGGGTGAGACCCGCATGAATATGTCCACATCGGCATAATCCCGCAGCCAGGTATCCTTCGCAACCGACCCATCGACACGCACCTCCGTCTTTAGACCAGCCTTCTTCGACTCTCGCTCGACCGCGGTTCTAATCTCCTCGGCCTTCGCGTGAACCTCCGCTCTAAGCTGAGGAGGCGGGGTTACCCGGTGTTTGACTTCCTCGCAGACTTGTACGAGGTCGGCCAAAGTGAACTCGCCTCCAAGCTAAGTTGCTTTGACCTCATGTAGAGTCGTGTAGACTGGCCCTCGCGGAGTAAGCGTGCTCTTCTTCAGCCGCACTGCATTAACTTGCATTTTGCCAAATTCTACCTCTCGCATGCTCTCGACCGATTTCGCCAGCGCCTCCTTGTTGAGTCCGGATTTGACCCGGGCAATGGTGAGGTGGGGGCTGAAGCCCTTGTTGTCGGGTGTGAGGCCTAACTGTCGTAGTTTGGGCTCCAGCTGTTCAAAAATCTCTGCCAGCCGCTCTTGACCCTTCGTGAGGCCAATCCAGACGACGCTTATTCTGCGAATATTCGGGAAGACGCCGACGCCAGTGAACTCGATCTCAAACGGTGAAAAACGAGTTTCTCCCATCGCTTCTACGACTCTCTGAACGGTCGCCTGGGGTATCTCGCCGAGAAATCGTAAAGTGAGATGCATTATGTCGGGTTGGACTATCTTGAGGCTAGCCCCGGTTTGCTCCAGGTCTTGTTGGGTTTTGCTTACTCGGCCCTTGATCTCTGCATCGTCTAGGTCCACGGCTATGAAACTGCGCACCCGTTCGCTCGACAAATGCAATCTTCCAGCGAAGCCTAATATTAGATGAGAATTTAACGATTGACCGCCAAACTAAACAGAAGAGATGTCAATCCGGGTATGCAACAAAGGAAACTTGTAATAGCGATCCTGGGCATGCCCGGTGCAGGTAAGGGCGTGGCGTCTGAGGCCGCGAGACGGTTGGGTCTTGATGTGCTTGTGCTGGGGGACGTGATTAGGGAGGAGACGAAGCGGCGCGGCTTGGAACCTACGCCCGAGAATGTTGGGAACGTCATGCTTCAGGTTAGGAGAGACGACGGACCGGCGGTCGTCGCGAAGAGGCTGGTTCCCAAGGTTGAAGCCAGCAAGTCACGCATCCTGATCGTTGAAGGAATACGGAGCGAGGACGAGGTTCGGGAACTCAAATCGAAATTCGAAGTCATAACCGTTGGCATACATGCTTCGCCAAAGACTAGGTTTCAGCGCCTCCTAGCTAGGGGGAGAAGCGACGACCCGAAGACATGGGACACTTTCTATGAACGCGACAGCCGCGAACTAAATGTGGGGTTATGCCGGGTAATTGCGCTTGCCGATATACTCCTGCTAAACGAAGGTACGATCGATGAACTCCAGTCCAGCTTCGACGCAGCCATCAAGAAGCTGAATCGAGATTGAACGTTAAGGTGACGGTTCAAGCGGCCGTCGAACCAACCGAAGACGAGAAGAAAGTTGAGCGTGCACTATTGAAGCTGTTCCCTTCGGGGCGACCGGAGAAGAGAGCTGAAGAAGGCGTTACGGTGGGTTTGGCGGTTCGCGGGAACGGATTGGAATTCCTGTCAAGCCTTCGTAACCTCATAAGGCAAGAACGAATAAGGAACACGGCCCGAGCGATCTTCATGCGCAGTTCCGAGGAGCGGGTGTTGCGGATCTACCTTAACAAGCAGGCCGCGTTCATGGGCCGCGTGTCATTCTGCGCGCCCGTCAGCGAATCTCCGCATGGTCCGATCTCAATTGAGGTGGAATCGGATGAGATGCAGGGGGTAATAGATTTCTTAGCTGCAAATCCCGCGGGAAGCGGTGGCACGGAGGTTAGGCGACGACGGGGACCGTCTCCATATCACGAGGAAGAATAGACCGACGGAACACCTTCCTAGCCTCGGCCAGCAGTGGAGTGGCGTCTTCGTACATTGCACTGATGTGATAGAGCGCAAGCATACGTGACTTGCTCTTCTTAGCGACGCCCGCCGCTTCACTCGCGGTCGAGTGGCCGTATTCTTTGGCTTTCCTACTCGCCGATTCTGCGAAGCAGCTGTCATGAATTAGCAGGTCTGACTCTGAAGCTAGTCGAATAACAGAAGCGCATGGCCTTGTGTCTACCGCATAAGTTATCTTTACTCCTCGCCTCGTGGGGCCCAGGACGAGCCGTGAAGAGATCCGTCGACGCCCGATTTTGACCGACCTGCCCGACTGCAGGTCCTTCCACATCGGACCCTCCGGAACCCTAAGTCTCCTAGCCTTCGCCGGATCAAATTTACCCGGTCTTGGTTTTTCTTGAATCGCGTAGGCTACACAAGGAATTCCATGTTGGGCCGCGCCGACCCGGACGTCGTACTCCACATCCCTAATGCTCTGGCCCGGTTTGACTTCGCGTATGCTGATTGGAAACCGATTATACAGCCTCACAACCTGGTTGACCGACGTGACAAGTTCGATTATGCCTTTCGGCCCGACTATCTCCAATTCACGAGAGCGGCCCATGAATGAAAGCGAGTGAAGCATACCGGGCAATCCGAAGACATGGTCTCCGTGTAGGTGGCTGATAAATATCCGCATCTTCCGGTTAATGCCCGCTCGAGCCTGAAGGAACTGACGTTGGGTTCCCTCCCCGCAATCGAAGAGGAGGACTTCAGGGCCCCTCCTCACGAGAACACTCGGAAGGTTCCGAAATTTGTTTGGAACGCTCCCGCCTGTTCCGAGGAAAGTGACTGAAACTGAAATACGCCGAGACCTCCGGCTATTCTATTGAAAACTGGGGAATTAAGGACTCTTTAGCCTGACAAGTGAGAAAAACGTCCACCGGCGTAAGTCATTTCGCATAACCTCCGTCAGTTGTTCTGCAACACCGTAAATCTCCTCGTTAGACTACGGTGGACTCTGACTAGGTGTTGCTCCTTTACGGTTAGGCCTCCGTTGCGTGCGTAGCGTTCTACGTCGACTTCTTGGGGCATGGAGATGCAGAGGTGCCCGCCTCTTGTCAACAGGTTCGAGGCATGTTCTAGAAATTCTTTGATGAGCGTGGTCATCTTCACCCCCATTGTAGATGACCCCCGCCCGTATGGCGGGTCGGTAGCTACGGCGTCTACCCCCCCTATAGGGGGGGTCCTGGCGTCGGCGTTCACGTACCCCAACGCGTCCAAGTTGAAATGCCTAAGGTTTCTGCGAGCCCCTCTCAACATGCGGGTGTTCGCATCGATACCAACCACCTTGCAACCTACCACAGCGGCCTCGATTAGAATGCCCCCCACGCCGCAGAAAGGATCGACGAAGATGGAACCAGGCGTAGCTCTGGCGAGGTTTACCATGCACCGCGCAATCTTGGGCGGCATCGTCGAAGGGTGGAATACGGGACGTTTCCGCGGCCGTCTTGGCGACATGAGGCCTGATGGCTTCTTGAAACCTGATAGGCCGAACAGGAATTTGGACTCGTAAAGTACGCAGATGAAAGTCAAATCCGGATCTCTCAGCTTGACGTGCAACCGAGGCACTGATTCCTTGATGATGGCGCCTACGTCCCGTTCAAGGTTCACGCGGCTGATTGACCTCGTCACTCCGCCGATCCTGGCCGACCTGACGGCGAAAGTAGCCGAATTCTTGGTTAAGTCTGTTAGCGGTTGACTCTTCACCGTTCGTTCGATTTCTTGAAGTTCAGCATTGCAATCGGCGAGTAGTATGCCGCATTGATTGTACATCAGGCTTCGTTCATATACAAGTCTGAGGGCTCGGGGGTCCGCGGTTAACGATAGGAACCTGTAATTCTGAATCTGTGATTGGTACTTGAGTCCTCCCGACTCAAGAATCGCCCTAACCTCCGCCGCGGGCAATGAATCATGTTCGCCGGACAGTATGAAGAAGAGCCTACGCTGCCCTTCAGGTTCGTCTTGCATTGTCGTTGCGGAGTTCATTTAGTTTGGAATTGAATCAGTCTTGACTATTGGGTTATCTGCTTGGTGCTTCACGCCGGAATCTAGAAGAGTTGAAGCGGCTTGGCCCGGCTGCGTTAAGATTAGTCCTTTAGGCTTTGGCCGCATTCCGTGCAGTGGTTCTGGCCTGCGGAGTTTTCAGTGCCACATTTGCTGCACTTTACCGTGCCGGCCGCGGGGCTTGCGCTTGTTGTCTCGGCTGGTGGAGGTGTGGGTTTTGTTTCGGGTGGTGGTTTCCGTTTGGAGCGCCAGAATAGTAGGCCTCCTACGATTGCGGCTGCGACAACGAGTATTGCGATGAGTGGGAGGTAGCTTGTTGTCCAGAGGGCAGTGACGGTTTCGGGTTTGGTCATCGTGATTGAGCCTTGGGGTTGGGTGCCTGTGTAGTCTCCCTGCCATTGCACGAAGACCTGCTGTAACGGAAATCCGGACGGGGTTGTCACCGAGAATTGTGCGGGGGTTCCTGCATCGTAGAATCCTGCCCCCTGAGGGTTTCCATAGGGAGAATTGACTACGAGCTCGTACTGGGTCGAATATTTGGCAACGGCCATGTACGGCTTGTCTAGAGTGATTGAGAGCGGGTTGCCTGTTGCCGGTGTCCCGTTAAGCTGCCAACCTTTGAAGGCATACTGCGTTCCGGTACCGCCCGGAACGGTTTGTGGGGCTTGGGTTGTCTGGACGGGGGTTCCTGCTGGGAACCAACCGCCTCCGCCCACTTGAGTTATGCCGTTAGGATCCGTTTGCACGGTGAACTGGTACTGTGTTTGGTAGGAGAACGTGAAGCTGCCCGTAGAGGTTACGTTCAACGTGTTCTGTGCACAATAAAATCGTACCCCAGTATCCCCGGATATGTATTGATCGACCGAAACCGTATGGGAAGTGTTGAGTTTGAAGGTGAACTTCTGAATCTGCCCACCTCCTATCGTACCCGCTGAGGCGCCGTCCACCTGTAACCCCGCCGAGTATTGAGAAGGAACGCCGCTAAGCGAAAGGGAGACATCGTAAGTGTTCGGCGTCACGTCGAATGCGGCTTGAGCACTACTGAGGCCCGAGCAGTAATCGTTAGCCTGAAACGAAAGCGTCCAATGACCAACCGAACTGGCGGTCAGGGTCTTCGTAATCGTGTAGCTTCCGGAGAGCAACTGATAATCGAAAACCGACGGCGCAGCCCCCGGCGGAGATATTGTTAGCCTTCCTTGTGCAGGTCGATTTGATGAGATGAGAATCGTGACCGTGTCGCCGACCGTGTAGGTCTGCCGATCGGTTGCCACCGTTACGGAGAGTGGGGGCCCGACTTGAATAACGGTTAGAGTCGCGGTTGCGGAACCCGTCTCAGGGTTTTGTGCGCCCGGTGGGCTTGGAAGGGGCCCGTCCGTTGCGTTCGAGGCCGTAACGGTGAACGAGTAAGATCCAGGACAATAAAGGCCCGACGCACCTGTTGTTGGTATCGAGAGCGTCGAGGTTCCTGAACCGGAACCTCCACCCGGTGGAGTCGCTACTGGGTTTGGTGAAAAGGATCCTGAACCCGAGAGGCCTGATGCGCTGAGGAGGAATGAAGTTGCCGCCCCGCTTGAAAGTGATACAGTGAAGGTGGCGCTATTACCCTGTTGCACTGCTTGGGTAGTGGGGGATATGGATACGGTTACAGGGGACGCGTAAACATAAGGTGAGAGGAGCGTGGCCCAAAGGATGCATACGAGCAAGATAATTTGCTTCGGATATTTCACAATAATCTAACCAGGTTTCCCCAAGTAACGGGAACCTTTGCACACTATTTAAGATGCGTGTAGTCGGCTTGACTCTTGCGTCCACTATTTCTTGTCTTCAGATCCTTTCTCTTGCGGTTGGGCCCTCGGTGTTTCCTTCCCGCCACGACGCCGCCGCGTAACCAGCGCGACGACGATAATCAGAACTGCGACGACCGCCGCACCACCAATGTATGCGTTCGTGTAACTAGTGGTCCATACTGCGTTTACCGTTTTGGGGCTGCTCATAGTGATGGAACCCTGAGGAGAGGTGCCCGTATAGTCCCCTTGCCATTGCACGAAGACCTGTTGAATGAGGTAGCCTTCTGGTGAGGTCACCGAGAATTGGGCGGCGGAACCGGCGTTGTAGTAACCGCCTCCCTGTGGGTTGCCCAGCCCTCCGGGTGAGTTGACCGTGAGCAGGTACTGCGCCGTGTATTGTGCGACGGCGTTATGCGGGCCGTTCATTGGTATGGTAATCTGCGTTCCGCTCTGACTCGCGCCGTCGACCACCCAATTATTGAATGCGTATTGTTCGCCCGTCGAACCTGGTACGATTTGCGGCGCTTGGCCCGTCTGGGCGCTTGTGCCGGCGTTGAACCAGCCGCCGTTTCCGACCTGGGCTATGCCTGATGGGTTGGTGCTTATGGTGAGCTGGTATTGTGTTTGGTAGCTGAAGCCGTAGCTGCCGGAATTGCTGATGCTCAAGCTATTTTGTGCGCAGTAGTAGCGCACGCCGGGTGCGCCAGTTACATACTGATCGACCGTTACGTTGTGGGTCGTCCCGATGGGGAAGTCGAGGTTCTTGATCTGCGTGCCCTGGACGGTTCCTTGATTTTGACCGTCAACGAATAGGTCCGCGGAAGTTTGCTGAGGCAAACCTGATAACTGAATTGAGACGGGGTATGTGTTCGGGCCCACGGCGAATGTGGCTGCGGCCGAGTTGAAGGAGTTGCAGTAATCGTCTGCCTTGACGGTTGCAGTGTAGGTTCCGTATGGCTGCTTGGCGATCATTCTCTTTGTCAAAGTTGTTGCGTAGAGTGTTTGGAAACTGAAAGTGGTAGGGATACCGGTCGGTGAGCTGACCGTAAGCGTACCCTCGGCGGGCCGGGTCACCGTGATTAGAATTGATATGGTGTCTCCCTGCACGTAAGCCGACTTATCCGTTGAGAGGCTAACGAGCAATGGTGCTCCGACCGAAGCGACGTTCAGGGTTGCGGATGCTGATCCTGTGTCTGGTGGCGCCCCCTGGTTCGTGACACTAACTGTGAAGGCGTATGATCCCGGACAGTAGGTGCCGCGGATGTCGCTAGTACTGATCACTAACGTGCTCGAACCTGAGATTGCATGGACGGTGTTCGGCGAGAAGGCGTACGTGGTTCCGTAAGGAAGGCCGGAAACACTGAAAACGTAAGTCGCGCCAAGAAGCCCTCCGCCGAAGGAGACGGCGTACGAGGCCTGAGAGGCTTGGGGAGCGTTCTGAGTAATGGGAGAAATTGACACAACCGGGTTCGCCCTAACGTTAACAGGAAACAGAGTTAGGACCGATACCGCTACGAGAATTACTGCCAACTTCCAAAGCTGTGACATAGACCCAACTCAACGATTTGACGATGAAATACGCCGATTTAGGTATTTAAGACGAATTAAAACGTTACAACGCAATGACCGACATCTTTCCCAAAACGCTTAATGAAGCTACGACTCTTGACTTCATGCGACGATGAGGGAATCAGAGTTAACCTGAAACAAATGTTGAAAAGGCATTTACCCCGAGTCGCATACCGTCGCATCGGTGAGCGTTCATGTCTTGGTGTCAGCGCTGAGCACACTTACTAGCTATGCGCAGCATTGCTTCTAAGCTTCGGTCCACGTCTGCTTCGGTCGTTGCCCAAGATGAAACGCTTATGCGCATAGCTGTGCGTCCTTGCCAGACGGTGGCTCCACACCAACACGTTCCATCTTCCTGAAGTTCAGCAATGACTTTCCTTGTTGTCTCAGCGTTTCCGAAGGACACCAAGACTTGGTTGAGAACAACGTCGTTGAGTATTTCGTATCCCCCGGTTCTCAACCCATCAGCGAAACGTTTAGCGTAGTTGCAGGTCCGTTCAATTAGGTCTGGCAAGCCGGAACGGCCTAGGGACCGTAATGCCGCCCAAACTTCAACTCCTCGTGCCCGCCTTGAGCTTTCGGGAGTGTAGTCGCAGGGTTTTCTGTGCTCGGTGGGAGGCGGTAGGTACTCGGCGGTCACCGCCATCGCGGCGCGTAGACCCTCGGCTTGCCTCAGAAATGCCAACCCGGAATCATAGGGAACGTTAAGCCATTTGTGTGCATCAGTAGCCCACGAATCCGCGTCCTCCATCCCGCGTGTTAGGTACGATCGTGATGGGCAGGCAGATGCCCAGAGGCCGAAGGCGCCGTCAACATGAACCCAGGCTCCCGCGGTGTGAGCGCGCTTGCAGATCTCGGGAAAGGGGTCGAAGGCACCCGTGTTAACATTCCCCGCCTGGGCGCAGATAATTGTCGGACCGGTGGTTGTCGGTATGGCTTCCGCACGCATTCGCCCCTGCCCATCCACCGGCACTCTAACAACTCTAGTTCTCCCCAAGCCCAGCAGTCCGAGGGATTTCATTAGTGTAACGTGGGCTTCGGCTCCAACCACGACCGTTATCGGTGGAGCGCCGAACAAACCATCCTTCTCCAACCCTCCCGCTCCAGAACCACGTGCCGTGCGGCAGCCAAAGCCGCGAAATTGGCCATCGTGGCGCCGGTCACAAACCCCCCGCCACATTCTGATGGAAGCCGGAAAATGTCGATGAGCCAACCTAGCGCCAGTTGCTCTAAGAAGGCTGTAGCGGGCGTTTCCTCGTAGAAGCTGGCGGGCTGATCCCACGCCCCCGCAAGCCAGTTGGCGGCTAACGCTGCGGGCAGCGACCCTCCAATGACGAACCCGAAGAAACGTGGGCCGGCCGTAGCCATAGTCGCCGGAGAACAGAACTCATCCAACTCCGCCAACACAGCCTCCGCCTCCGAACCCTGTTCCGGGAAAGGCCCGTTCAATTTTGCAAGCCGCGCGACCGCCTCCCTACTGGGAGCCACGCTTCTCTCGCTAAGATTCTCAAGATAGTTCGTCGCGCGCTTCATAGTTTCTTCGAGTAAGTTCTTCATCAACCATCAGCTCCGCGTCGGAATGTCGAGATAAACACGCAAATAGTATTACTTACAAATATGAAAGTTTCCGGAGCGACCGTTCTTTCTTTATCTCATAAGTAGTCTCGCCGCTACGCATCCTGTGGGACCGAGTCGAAATCATTTACGCGTTGTATGCGTTGCATAAGTACAACTTTTGAGTATTCGGGTGGTCGAAGGATTGCAAGGATGGCATCGATCAAGCCGATTACGCGTCTCGAAGATCTTGCTGGAGTCGATGCAGGGAAGATTCCTTTAGACCGAATGCGGATGAAACTCGACGACATTAGGTCGCATGACAGATACTAGAATGACGGGTAATCTGCGCGTGGGCCGAATCCTTGTGCCTTTCTTTTGCCGTGCATGTAGGCCGCGTGAACTATGAAGTAGGCGAGGAATAGGGCAACTATCACTATGAGAATCAAACTGGTTTCATCCCTCTTGTCGCCGCCCACCCCCTTCACCATCGCGATTGCGTCACCGAAACCTTCCACGTAACTCGCGATGTCCCATACTTCCGCAAAGATATTCCAAGCCGCGACAGCCACACTACCAAGACTCCGCCTTTTGACAGCCACATAGATACTTTGTATGGCTACCATGAGGCCGAAACCAATTATCAGCGCTCCGAACACTAAGAAGTCAAATCCGAGGACACCATCGACGACATCGGACGATACGTACCCGAAAAAGTACGCAACGTACCCAACGACGATAATCATGACGTATGTGGCGCCGGCGTATGCTAACCCAAGGCCAGAGTAGGCAACAGCCTCTAACCATGAACTTCCGCCTCCACGGCGCAACGTCTCAATATTCAGCCCGGACACGTATGCGTTCCATACTGAGAAGGCAAAGTCAATAGCGATGATTAGGACGGTGAGAATGTCAACCATCGATCGACTTCACTCTCCGGAACATCTGCCTCGTGACATGACGCGACGCAGGCTATAAGCCTGCAACGCACCGGCTCGATCATCGCTCTTCTTTCAATAAGACCAAAGCCGCGAGCGAAATCGACGCTATGACCATGTACAAGGAAGCATCGGAAAGAATTGATGGCGGTGCAAGTGCGCTTGCCGTTGCCGCGACGAGGGCGATAACAAATCCCGTTCCCAGTATCAGGCTGTCACGTGCAAGCCGCCTGTACAAGTGATTGAGGCAAACTGTCAGTGTCTCTGCGTTAAACTCTCGAACCGAAACGTCCCCCCGTTCTGCGTACTGAGCGCTGTAACTCAGAGCTGTAGTCAGAACATGTTCGCTCGCTAAAATCATCGTAAATGCTAGGAGGAGAGCCGGCACAGATTCCAAGCTAGTGAGTCCAAGCACAGCCGCGCACAATCCTAGCGCGAAGAGAAAAGACTGCACGAACAGGACAAGCCAGATCCAACCCATCTTCCATTCCATCACTGACAAAATAGCGGCAAAGACGCCTAGGACCACGACTGGAATGGTTGGGATCATCCATCCGCCGGGAATTGCAAGGAGAATTATGAACAACGTCGCTCCCACCAAAGCCATAGAAGCGATTCTTAGAAAGTTCCAGGATCGTCGCAATCGCGCTAAATTCGCTTCCATCTTCCCCTCACCCTTAACACCTGCTTCACCGCTAAGTCGGGAGACAATTGAACGACACCAGCCAACTTCTCCGCTTTGGACATTCTCAGCTTTCTTTCAGCCGCGAAGATCCTTCGCGCTATCGTTAACGACTTCGCTTCCGAAGGAGCGGGCTTGGTTGTAGGTGTGAAACAGAGAATACTGTAACCGTTTATCGCGATACTGTCCAGCATCTCGACAACGTCGTCATTTATCATTGGTGAGATCAGGACCACCAGCGATCTTGAGGGGAGAATCGCAGAGACGACAGAGTCTGTGACATACTTGATTGGCAGGGTAGCCGGGCCCGCCTTGACGAACGCGAGGCTATCCAATAATCGCATCAAGTGACGCTTACCAAAACCTGGACTCACCCAAGTTCGAGCGGCCCCATACACGAAAAGTCCAACTCGATTACCCTGCAGGATTAGCTGGGAGCATAGCGACGCCGCAAAACTCACTTGAAACTCCAATGCGTCGTAATCGAAGAGTTCGCACTTGACACCTTCCGAGCAATCGAGGACTAGAAGGACGTCTATGACCTGCTCTCCTTCAAATTCATTGGTGACAAGCATCCCTAACCTAGCAGATGCCCTCCAGTTAACGCGACGGAGATCATCACCCGCCACGTACGGCGAGATTTCGAAGAATTCAGTGCCTAAACCGAGACGCCTCGACGGAACAAGTCCAGGCCACGGACCGAAACGCCTCCCTCTCAGCTCTACGTTCCCTAACCTTTCGACGTCGGGAATGACTATCAATTCTTCCTGGTTGGAGAGATTAAACTCGGTGGCCCGTAGGTCTGTGCTGTCTGAGGCCCGAATGAACGTAGGTCCGATCTGGTAATTTCCCCTCTTCGGTTTCGAGAGTTGATACTTGAATTGCATTGTCTCTCCGTTCTGTAATGAGAATATTAGGCGGTTGGCTCCTCCTCCGAGCTTTAGTCCATCGGGCAGTTTGTCTTCGATTTGCAAGGACTGAATCGTCCGTGAGGAACGGTTGGTCACAGTCATGGTGACGGTGACGTCCTCGCCCGCCATTGTTCTGGTCGGCACGATTTTTCTTTCGAGTGAAATTGGGGTAGGATTTGGGCTGGGTAGCGAATCGGGTAAGAATAGCAGCGTTGCAATTGGGATGACGAAGATGGTTAGCCAAAGAGTTCGTAAGACAAGGCTGAAGAACATGAATCCGTATGCTATGCCCAGGTAACCGAGGGCTTTCCTAGTTAGCGTAGTTAGTCTACCTTCGGCACCGGAACTCTTCTCAAGATCTCCTCGATTACTGACGCCGGGTCGAAACCGCGAACCCATGAGGCGGCTTTCGGAATTATTCTGTGCGCTAGGGCTTCGTTGCAGAATGATTTCACGTCGTCGGGGAGTACGTAATCTCTGCCTGACAATGCAGCGCTGGCTCGGGACAATTTGAGCAACGCCAGCGATCCTCGGGGACTCGCCCCAACTTCAACCTGTCCGTTATTTCGAGTTTCGCGAACTATCTCCGTGATGTAGGATAGGATCGCATCATCAGCATGCACAGTCTCGACTGATTCCTGCATATCAATCAGAGTAGCAGTATCAACAAGGGCCTTTATTGCGAAGTCATCGCTTTTACGAGTGATACGGGTTCTCAGGATTTCCATTTCGGAATCTTTGTCCGGGTACCCTATTCGAAGCTTCATGACGAAGCGGTCAAGTTGCGCTTCGGGTAGAAGGTAGACCCCTTCGAACTCGATGGGGTTCTGGGTTGCGATTACAATGAATGGGTTTTCGAGACGATGGGTCTTCCCATCCAATGTGGTTTGGCGTTCCTGCATCGCCTCCAGCAAAGCTGACTGGGTCTTTGGGGGGCTACGGTTGATCTCATCGGCGAGGAGAATGTTGGTGAAGATCGGCCCCTTTCGTAGCTCAAAATCCCCTGACTTCTGATTGTAGATGTAGGTGCCGGTTACATCCGCCGGAAGAAGATCGGGGGTGAATTGAACCCTCGCGAATGAGCAGCCCAACGTGACGGCCAGTGACTTGGCTATCACGGTCTTTGCCAAACCTGGATAGTCTTCGATCAGGATATGGGAGTTAGCTAATATGCCTACGAGAATATGACGGAGCACGGCATCCTTTCCAATAATCGCCGTCTCCAACTCGGCCAGTATCCGGTTGCAGGTATCCGCCACACTTTGAATGTTCACGTTGTCCACTCCTCGACCTTCCCCAGCAAACCTTCCAGAATTTTCGTGTCCCCACGTGCGACCATGTTACCCGTCGTGGTCAGAGCGGTGAAGAGTTCCGGATCTCCGACTTTCATTTGAAGCATACCTGGTTCCTTCTCCGTCGCCTCCCTAAGGGCGGCCTCCGAGGTGTTGAGATCATTAGCCGCTGCAGCGAATGCCAGAGATCTAATCTTCTCCGAGAGAGTCTTTCCAGCAGTCTGGTCTCCCTGATCGACCGCAAACTTGCACAGGCGCCCCAATCGCTTGAACTCATCCTCCGACGGCAAGTTATCCACTTCCCGCTTTCGCGTCGTTGGAGCGAGACTCTCGAACAGCGTGCTCATTATCATGAGACCGAAGATAATGAATTCGAAAGCGAGCGCGAGCCAGAGGAGAATTTGATAAGCACCCAGGAAGTAATCAAGCACTATAGAAACGCCAAGATACAGTACGCCAATCTCGATTAGACCTTTCGTCTGCTTCTTCATGAGACTCAGCTCCCGACGTTAGCGAGAGAACGTTCTAGGCTTTCAAGTTGATTCAAGGCCTCGGCACGCTTGACATCGTTGATTTGATGATCACTGTACCTTGCTTCCTCGAAGAGTAAGGTAAGGCCACGGACGGACTCGCCCCCTAACCCTAGCTTATCTGCAATGCTTCGCGAGAACTCACTGGCAGTTTCGTAGAGTTCCGTTCGGAAGCCGTGAAGCGAAAGCACACGGCACATTTCCCGGTAACAGTTCAGGATAGTGACCCTGTAATCGTCGGTCAACCTGAGATCTTTGGCGGCCTGCTGGATAACTCGAAGTGTTTCCAGTCTCACCGTATTCGCCGCTAGAGGAGATCGGTCTTCGCGCGCCCAGCGATAGGCCGTGTGGAGGCCCCCTATGAAGAGGGTGAATGAGATGAGTACTATTGCTGCGAACATAAGCACGATATAATAGAACAGATACGGGGCGATGACCGAGACTGCGTGGGGCGCCGACGATCCCTGAGCGATTTTCAGGACGGAGGACGCAGCTGCGACCGCAGCCTCAACGGCTCCCAGGAGGTTCTGCAAGGCCACGGTTCGCAATAGTAGGATTATGAGGACGATACCTATAGCATATCCAATAACGACCATCCAAGACTTTCCACTTCGTTCACTCTCCTTCTTACCGAGGAGGAAGGATGCAAGAACGTCCATTATCAATCTGGCAGAGTAGACCAATACGAGGAGATACATCGTCAAAAGGGCGGGAAACAGAAATTGGGCCAGCGAACCGATTAGCACGGGTCCAGCTTGTGCGTGCGCAGTGAAGATTGTGAAGATTACAATGACGCATAATAGCGCGGCCGCTGCAAACCGCCCGGTTTGTTGCTTGCCCAAGGTAATGAATTATGGAGCTGCATCGGAATTAAAGGCAAGCGGCCACTGAGGCTCTCCGTTTCTTGAATTGGGAGGCCTTGTCTTTGAAAGCATTAATATTCGGATCAAGGCCTAACCAGAATTGGTTGCGTAATATGCCGTTCTATCTATGTGAGAATTGTGCGCGGGACAAGGTGAAACTCGACTTAACGTACGCAGGCATTAACCAAATGTGGTTGCGGACGTCGCCAAACCCGGACGGTTTCGGTCCCCCCTGTGATTTTTGTGGCGCGGCTAGAACAATCTACCAGGTTCAGATCGTCGGCACGAAGTTTGACACTGAGAACCTTCATCTGGAGAAGATGAAAGCCGAGCAAACGCCCCCCCAAGGCCACTGAAGCACTCCCTTTTCATTCCCGAATGTGAAATTGCACTACGGTACGAGTCTTGAACGCGATTGGGCTTCATCGTAAGGGCGAGGTTTCGCTTAACCAGATAATTGACTACGTCAGGAACCTGCCGACCTACCACGAGGCCGGAGCCCTGGCATGCTTCGTGGGAGTCGTACGTGAAGACCCTATTCACGATTCTAATTCCAAGGTCACTCGACTAGAATATGAAGCCTATGCGGAGGTTGCCCTGAAGCGCATGAATGAGATTAGGGCGGACGCCGTGAAACGGAGCGACATCGTTGAAGTCGCCATTCACCATGTCGTTGACTCGCTTGAGGTGGGTGAGCCCAGCTTATTCGTCGTGGTTCTGGGAAAGCATAGGCAGGAGGCTTTCCGCACGTTATCTGAGACGGTAGAACGCGTGAAGAAAGAGGTACCTATTTGGAAGAAAGAGTACACTTCGAAGGACGCTTACTGGGTCTCAACGGAAACTTTTGGCAATTAACCCAATCGAGTTCTCGGCCAGATAACGGCTGCCAACTTCGTCAACTAATTGACTCTTACCGCGAGGTTACAGTTCATCATGAAGCGAACTCAA
>Ga0326728_10000664_pt1 | contig 131334 bp, 88 predicted proteins | sample MB3enrmetagenome_FD_207602 | JGI IMG/M metagenome (GOLD analysis project Ga0326728, IMG submission 207602) | Lab enriched peat soil microbial communities from McLean, Ithaca, NY, United States - MB31MN | ecosystem: Environmental > Terrestrial > Soil > Wetlands > Peat | place: USA: New York...
GGTGTCGAAGATTGTTTCCGGGCTTTATCAGCCGTGGTCGGGCGAAGTGTTGCTCGATGGCCGGCCGCGCCGCGAGATTCCTCGCGGCGTTCTGAACAATTCCATCGCCATGGTGGACCAGGAGATTTTTCTTTTCGACGGGACCCTGCGCGATAACCTGACGATGTGGGACGCCACGGTCGAACATTCGGCGCTTGTCCAGGCCGCCCAGGACGCGGGCGTTCACGACGAAATTACCAGCCTTCCGAACGGCTACGATTTCCGGGTGGAAGAGGGTGGGCGGAACTTGAGCGGCGGCCAGAGGCAACGCCTGGAGATCACCCGCGCGCTCGTCAACAACCCGCGCATTCTCATTCTCGACGAAGCCACCAGTTCGCTCGACGCCTACAGCGAAAAACACGTGGATGACTGTCTGCATCGGCGCGGGGCCACCTGCTTGATTGTGGCTCATCGTCTCAGCGCGATCCGTGATGCCGATGAGATCATCGTCCTGGACCACGGTGAAGTCGTGCAGCGCGGCACCCACGAGGAAATGATCCGGGTGGACGGTCCGTATCGGAGGCTCATTGAAACGGTGTAGGCAGCCGAGCATGTAGCGCGGGCGTCCCGCCCGCTGTTGCGGGAGCGTCCCGCTCCCGCCCCACGACAAGACGTGGCGACTGGATGAGAACGAAACGAATCCGGGGCAGATTACATAAACGCGCGGGCAGGATGCCCACGCCACAGCGGGCAGGATGCCCGCGCTACGAGTACCGGTAGGATTTGCCGAACGAAATGGATATTACGCAAATAGCCCGGCTGGAGGAGCAAGGGGTAACCCTCGCCTTACACCCCGGGGTCCCATTCTCCCTCCAGGACCCGGAGAAGATTTGGGTTGTGCTAGAGGGAAAACTCGACCTTTTTTTGGCGGAGATGCGCAATGGAGAGCCGTCTGGCGCCCGACATCATTTCCTGCGTGTGGAAGCCGGAAACTCCGTGATGGGATTCGACAAGCTGCCCGATGCCGCTTTTGGAGTGATCGCCAACCCGGCGGTGGGCTCGAAAGTGCTCTGTCTGCAACTGCAACAACTCCACCAGGCAGCGGCGGGTTCGCCGGAATCTGTCCTGCCCTTCATCGACCAATGGGTAGAGAATCTCGGCTCGGCCGTGGGGGATAAGCCTGCCCCCACGGACTTCCACAAATTAGCGCCGGGCGCAGAGATTTTAATCGAGGGTAAGTCCACGGCCATCCTCCCACTCATGGGCGTTGTATGGGTTCGTCACCTGGAAGGAAGTTCATGCCTTTTGGGGGATGACCAGATGCCGCCGATCGAGCCCGGGAGGTTCTTCCCCATAAGCCGTGTGGGGTGGTTACAGTGCGCCCCCCAGACACAAGCGGAATGCCTCGATACGCGAGACTGGCTGGAAACTGACCCGCAGTGGTTGGGCTTGCGGCATTTTCAAGAACAGGTCTTTGCCTATCTGGTGGTCCAACGTCGCAGAGCCGAGCAAAAAGAGATGGCGCGTTTGCGGGCGGTTGCGGAAACCGACGCGAAAGTTTTCGAGGTTGCTCTGTACAAACTCGCCGAGCCGTTGAGGGGTGGAGAGAAGACCCCTTTGGAGGCGGAAACCGGTGCACTCGATCCTCTGCTCCAGGTCTGCCGACTGGTGGGCAGCGCCAACGGCATTCAATTTCCCCTCATACCTCGCTCCCTGGAGCTCCTCAAACAGCGAGATCCGATGAGCGCCATCGCCCAAGCTGCCCGTGTGCGAACGCGTCAGGTGATGCTGAAGGGCAAGTGGTGGAAACAGGAAAGCGGACCGATGGTTGGCTTTTTTGACCCAGACAGGCGGCCGGCCGCGCTGTTGCCGGGACCGCGAGGTTATCAGGTCTATGATCCGGGCGCGCGCACGAAAACACTCATCGATGAAGAACTTGCCGGCAAGCTTCACGCTTTCGCATACGTCTTCTATCGCCCTTTCCCTCCCAAGCCGCTGACCCTCCGCGATATCCTTTCTTTCGGGTTTAAGAATTGTAAAGGCGACGCGGCGACGGTCCTTTTCATGGGGATCGCGGCCGGCCTGCTGGGCATTGTCACCCCGGTCTTTACGGGTATTATTTTTGACACGATTATTCCCGGCGCCCAGCGGATCACCTTGGCGGAGTTCAGCATCTTCCTGGTGATCAGCGCTGTGGCGACGGCGTTGTTCACGCTTACCCGTAGTCTGGCGACCCTGCGCCTGCAAAGCAAAATGGAGGCGTCGATCCAGGCGGCCGTCTGGGACCGCCTGCTGGCTTTGCCGGTACCCTTCTTCCGGAATTTTACTTCCGGCGACCTGGCCAAGCGGAGTTTGGGAATTAGCCAAATTCGCGAGGCCCTCACCGGGTCCGCGCTTTCTTCAATCCTGACCGGGATATTTTCGATTACGTCCTGTGCTCTGATGTTCTACTACAGTTGGCGCTTGGCCTTGATGGCCAGCGCCTTAGTGTTTTGTTCCTTCCTGGTGTTTACGTTCTGCGGCTGGCTGCAAGTGAGAATCTTGCGGGACGTGTCGGAATTGGGCGGGCGCCTTGCGGGCATGACGCTGCAATTCATCAATGGCATCGCGAAATTCCGGGTGGCAGGAACCGAGGCCCGCGCCTTCGCCGTTTGGGCGCGCGAATTCGCGAAACAGCGAGTCCTCGCGATGCGCGCCAGAAAGATCTCCAACCTCGTTTCGGTTTTCAATTCGGCGTTCCCGGTGGTGGCCTGGACGATCATCTTTTATTGCGCCGTCTCGATGATGAAAGCCCCGGGCGCCCCGGTCCTCACCACCGGCGAATTCCTGGCTTTTATGGCCGCGTTTGTGCAATTCAGCACCGGGGCGCTGGACCTGAGTTCCGCGCTGATTTCTGTGCTCAACGTGATCCCGCTCTATGAGCGTGCCAAGCCCATTCTCAGGTCGCTGCCCGAGGTGGTGACCACCCAGACCTCCCCCCCCGAATTAACCGGGGACATCGATATTCACCACGTGAGTTTTCGTTATCGAGAGGAAGGACCTCTGGTCCTGCGCGATGTCTCGTTGGGTATTTCCTCGGGTCAGTTTGTGGCTTTTGTCGGCCCATCGGGAAGTGGGAAATCAACCTTATTCCGCTTGCTCCTGGGTTTTGAGACACCCGGCTCTGGCGCCATTTATTACGACGGCCGGGATCTGGCCGATCTGGACGTTCAGGCGGTACGAAGACAAATTGGGGTAATCCTGCAAAATTCCCGGCTGATGACGGGCAGTATCTTCCGGAATATCGTGGGGGACGGGACACTCACCCTCGATGAGGCTTGGGAGGCGGCGCGGCTGGCGGGACTTGAGGAGGACCTCAAGACTATGCCCATGGGAATGCACACGGTGGTGAGTGAGGGTGGAGGCGGGCTCTCCGGTGGCCAGCGCCAGCGCTTGCTGATTGCGCGCGCCATCGTCCGCAGGCCACGCATAGTTCTCTTCGACGAGGCGACCAGCGCTCTGGACAATCGCACGCAGGCGATCGTCAGCCAGAGCCTGAAAGCGCTCAATGCCACACGCGTGGTCATCGCCCATCGCCTCTCGACGGTCATGCGCGCTGATCGGATCTGTGTCCTTGACAAGGGTTCCCTTGTGGAGATGGGTTCCTACGACGAGCTGATGGCGCAGGGAGGGCTCTTTACCCAATTGGCGAAACGGCAGCTCAGTTGAAGAAAAGCAGTGGTCAGTGGTTAGAAAAACGGTTGTCGGTTCTCGGCTATCGGTTATCAGTGGTTAGTTCAGACAAAAGTCCTTAATTTTCAGTTTTCAGTCTTCAGTAAAAGCGGGCCCGTCCTTCGGCTGTTACTGACAACTGACGACTGTTTTACTGGCCACTAACCACTGACCACTAACCACTGTTCTTAAGGAGGAATCATGCGAAAAGCACTCTATATCCTTGGCATCCTCGACGACAGTGACGCCAGTTGGCTGGCGACCGCGGGTAAAGCCCGACCGATCAGTGCGGGCGCAGTGATCATCCAGCAAGGCGTCCCCGTGGATTCGGTGTTTATCCTTATTGATGGACAACTTCAGGTCTATTCAGGAAGTGTGGAGATTGCCAAATTATTGGTCGGCGATATCGTGGGCGAGATTTCATTCGTCGACTCGCGGCCTCCCTCTGCTAGCGTCAAGGCCACGGTTGATTCCCAAGTCTTGGCCGTCCCCAAAGCCCTGCTCCGTGCCAAGCTCCAGAAGGATCTTGGGTTTGCTTCGCGGTTCTACCTCTCATTGGCGACGTTTCTGGCCGACCGCCTGCGATTGGCAAACGCTCGCCTAAGCCCCGGCCAAAAAGGGGTGGAAGGGGAATTCGAGGAAGACCTCGACGAACTTCCTGTGGATATGTTGGAAAATATTGCGCTGGCATCGGCTCGCTTCGACATGATCGTCAAGCGCTTGGCCGCCCAAACTGCCGGGAATAAGGCCTGATCCGGAGTTGCTGCACTTTCTGAGCAAGCCCACGCGGCCAACCGACAGCGCGGGCAACGTCGGCGATTACGTCAAATTTGAGAATAAGGGGCGGGGGAGAGAATCACGTTCGTAATGCTGGAGACGATCTCGGCGTCCGTATTGCCCGGCATTGAGCTCAGCGTCCTCCACTCGGGATCGGCGGCGAAGGCGGCCCAACTACGAGTGCGTTCCTCCATGTCGGCAAAGGTGAGCATGTAAGTCAGACTCGGCATACCAGCGCCCACCATCGTCTCGCCAAAGAACACGGGTCGCAATCCGGTTCGCCGGAAGGTTGCGATTTCGGCGCTATTGAACATCGCGATCTTGGTGCGGTTCGCTTTCTTGCTGTGACTCTCGTAGGTGCGAAGTTCAAAAATGCGCGGCTTGTTTTCGGCTGTGCCGGGCGGCAATTCCAGTTTTGGCATGCCCGCGAAGGCGGCGAGCAAAAAACTCTCCATGCGCACGTAGGCAGGTTCAACCGGGGTGGCATTGATGAATGCCGCGCCGGCTTTCATATACTCCGGGTCGGCCGCCGCCCGATCGTGTATCGTAACCGCAGATTCGGGTGAGGGGTGTGGCGCCAGCACATAAAGGGTGGGGCTGCCTGGTCCAATGGAGGTATGGAAAACGCCCACCGGCTTGATCCCCAGGCGGTTCAACGCCGGGATGTTGGCGTCGCGAAAGTAATCGTTGATCAACTGTTGCTGCGGGCCGCGGCGCAGCACGTATTTTCGTAACTCGTAGTATTCGCGGCCGGCCGCTGCCGGCATGGCCCCTACGGTCGTTGCGTCCAGCGCGGGCGTCGTACCCGCAAGCGCCGAGGCGGCCAGCGAGGAAACTAAGAATCCGCGTCTTTTCATGTCGTCTCTCCAAAAATTACGGGTCGGCATAAGTACGGTAGCATTGTATGTCATGCGGCGCGCAAGACAAGCGGGAAGTCTGGAGGATTTATGAAGAGCGTCTTGCACACCGTGACCATCAACGGCGAGAGGCCTGCCCGGTTTCTGCTGCCACAGCCACCCCGGCGTTGACGCGAAGCGGTCGATTCTTTATACTCGAACCCTATCGGGGCGCAAGGATTCCAATAGCAATGAAAACAGTAGTGGTGGGAGGGAACTCGCGCAATATCGGCAAGACCTCGGTCATGACGGGGTTGATTCGCGCCCTCCGATCCCTTGATTGGACGGCCGTGAAGATTACCCAGTATGGCCACGGGATCTGCTCACGGAATGGCCAGCCGTGTGGCTGCAAGCCGAAAGAGCACCCCTTCGTCCTGTCTGAGGAGAATGACCTCCACGGGCTCGCTGATACTTGCCGCTTTCTCGCGGCAGGGGCCAGACGCTCGCTCTGGCTGCGCGTGCGGCAGGGCCAGCTTGGGGAGGCCTATCCCTTGCTCGAACGCGCGATACGGGACGACCCCTTCGTCATCATCGAAAGCAACAGTGTTTTGGCTTATCTCCAGCCCTCGCTTTACCTCGTAGTACTCAATACCTCAAAAAACGATTTCAAATCCTCTTGCCGTCAATTCCTGGATCACTCGAGCGCGCTCGTGACCGTTCAAGAGGGGATTGATGTGCAAAAGTGGTCCGCGTTTGACCGCCGCAGGCTGCAAAACAAGCCCGTATTTCCGGTAACGACTCGCAACTACTTCAGCGATGATCTTTGCAGCTTCGTCTCGGGAAGACTGTCAAATTCAGCGGCGCGGGAGGCAGCTTTTCGGGATCATCGCCGTGACGGTCCCAAAGTAGGTGGCGATTTTGTGCCGGACTTCCATTCCCATTAACAGATGTGCTTCCGGCAGCGTGAGCTTGTACTCGCTGGTTAGCCAGGTAATCATTTCCGAGTTCGCTTCTTGCAGCCCGAGGTCGAGGTTGCTGCGATATTCCGGCTGGCTGGCGATGGCGATGATGTAGTCGTCATTCGCCAACCGCGGCATGGCGATGCGCATGCCCTTGAGGACTCTAACGCTGAACTGAACGTCTAAGGAGGTCTCAATGCCCATGCCCAGACCTTCCCCGTCGCCTTGCAGTGCGTGCCCATCCCCAATATAGAAATACGCGCCTTGATGATACACGGGGAAATAAAGTGTCGCCCCTTCGACCACATCGTTGTAGTCCATGTTCCCGCCCCAGGGACCGGAGATATCGGCGGTGCCTACGTCTTCACCGGGGGCCGCCACCCCAATGCAGCCCAGCATCGGCTTGGTGGGGAGATCAAACTTCATCCCCGAACCTTGGGGCAGCCGGGGCGTGGCGACTCCGCGCTGGAGGTCGAGGTCCCAGGGGATCATGTTCGCCCGCCCAGGCCACACGGCGTCGGGCTTGTAGTAGTTTTTGTAGAGGCCCTCAATCGTGCCCGGCGTTATGATCTTCGTTAGCAAACGGTAGTTCGAGTACCCCCAGTTCCGATTCAACCTGACCTTATCCAGATGCACTTCCAAAACATCCCCGTAGTCAGAATCCTGAATGTAGAAAGGCCCCACCAGTGGATTGCTGAGCTCCGGAAAACCGAAAGGGTTGGGAACGTGAGCGACGTTTTTCTTGTCCCGCCCTAGGGCATCCCAAGTGCTGGTTTGGACGGTATCACCCGAACGGATTTCAAGGATTGGCTTTTTGTCGGCGGAGAACGTGTCAGAATAACTTTCCGGCTGAATCTCGAAGGTTCTAGCGGAGGCGATGGAGCAGGCGACAAGAAGCGAGCAAGTCAAGATCCAGGCCGGATTCATCGTGCGGTAATGGGTTTGCATAGGATCTCTTGTCTGATGTATTTTTTCGAGGCCGGCAGATTGTAGCACAAGAACCCACAATGGAAGCGGAGCTTCCCGTTCTCCCAGAGGAGGCAGGAGAGTATGGATCGACGTAATTTTCTTCGTAAGGGAACCATGGTCGCCGGTTTCGGTGCTTCGAGGGCCCTATGGCCGCCACCCGCGCCTGCCGTGGAAACAGGATCGGCTCCCCTGGATATACAGGTCGGAGCTTCCAGCCCTACGGGGAGTTTCATCCTCTGCCGCGATGATTTCTCCAAATTCCCGGCTGGCTGGCTTTCTTCACCCGTCGAACAGCTCAACGGCGCCATCCAAGAAGTTCACTACCTCAGCCATCGCGGGGTTCCGTTGGAGCCCTGGGCGAATGCCCTTGGGCATTTGGATGCCTGGGTCGTCGGTGACGAAGACGGCCGGCCTTATCTGGAGCAGCACCTGGTCAATGCCAAGCCTAAGCTCATGAGCCCCATCTTCCTCATCGGGGATTCCGCGTGGAGTGACTACGCCGTCGAAGTGCGGGTGCGGCCATTATCGCTCGCCGACCTGGCCGGTGTGGTCTTCCGCTACCACACCAATCGTCATTATTACTTGTTCGCGTTGACGGGCGGGCACACGGCCCGTTTGGCGGTGCGCCGGCCGATAGAAACCGCGTTCCGGATCGCGGACTGGCGCGAGCTTGCGGCCTGCGAGTTCGCTTATGACACCCAGCGTTATTACACCCTGCGGGTGGAAAACGAGGGACCGATGATCCGTGCTTGGGTGGATGGAAGGAAAGTGCTGGAGATCGCTGACAGCGAGCTAACCGCGGGGAAAGCGGGCGTGTCGGCCAACATTCCGGCCAGGTTTCAAGATTTTGTCGTCACCTGTCCGGCGGAGGTGAAGCACCAGATTGACGACCGCATGGCACGGCGCGAACGCGAACTCAGCCGCCTGCGCTCCGAAAGCCCGCAGCCCAAGCTGTGGAAGAAGTTTGCTACGCCGCGATTTGGCGCGGGCCGCAACGTGCGGTTCGGAGACCTGGATGGCGACGGTCAACTCGAGATGCTGATCGGCCAGAACATCCCGCGGGTTCACGCCGATGACTTTGATCAAATCAGTTGCCTCACGGCGGTTACGCTGGAGGGAAGGATCCTATGGCAATCAGGCAGGCCTGACCCGCGCAATGGCTTGCTCACCAATGACACGCCCTTCCAGATTCACGACATCGACGGCGATGGGCGCTCGGAAGTTGTGCTGGTGCGCGATTTCAAACTTCAGATCCTCGATGGTGACACGGGAAAGGTACGGCGGTGGGTGTGGATGCCTTCCGCGCCTCCTGATGCCGAGCGCCCCTACGAACTCGTTAACGGCGACTGCATCGCGTTTTTCAACCTTTCCGGTGAACCTGGTTGCCACGAACTCCTGATCAAAGACCGTTACTCCAATTTTTGGATTCTCAACAGCCGGCTTGAGGTTCTGTGGCACGGCCAGGGCCAGACGGGCCACTTCCCCTACCCTTTCGCCTCCGAGCCGCGGGGCTTGGATCAGGTGGTGATTGGCTACTCGGTGTGGGATTCTTCCGGGCATCAACTCTGGAGCCAGGACCGCGCGCTAGGTGACCATGCCGACGCCGTCATCATGGGTAATTTCACTGGTGACCCGGCGGCTCGCCCCCGCGTTTATGCCTGCGGGAGCGACGAAGGGTTTATCGTGTTCGACGAGCGTGGTGAGATTCAGAAGCATGTCAGGATCGGCCACGCCCAGAACCTCAGCGTAGCGAAGTACCGGCCGGACCTCCCCGGCCTGCAATGCATGGCCGTCAATTTCTGGTACAACCCCGGTATCATCACCCTGTTCGATACGGACGGCAATATTCTAGCGCAGGAGGAGCCCACGCATGCGGGCAGCCCTTTGTTGCCGGTGAACTGGCGCGGGGATGGGCAGGTCTTGGCCTTGCTCTCGGGCAACGTCCGGGAGGGAGGCATGCTGGATGGACAACTGCGGCGGGTGGTGACCTTTCCCGATGATGGTCATCCGGACTTATGCTGCGCCGTGGCGGATGTGACGGGGGATGCGCGGGATGAAGTGATTTTGTGGGACCAGGAGAGGGTGTGGATTTATACCCAGGACCGCCCGTTTAAAGGCGAACGCATCTACGCGCCCTTGCGCAACCCGCTCTACAACGAATCGAACTACCGCGCCATGCTTGCCTGGCCGCAATGGCAAGGGACTCGGAGTTAGGGGCTCGGGATTAGGGATTCGGCGCTCGGGTGAGAAGAATCGGGCCATCGGATGATCTGGTGTCGTCCTCAATGAAACCGCACGCCCCGGTTCGCACCTTTCAGTGGCAACAAGGTCCCGGGTGTGAGATTCTCAGCTTGCACAAGGAGCAGACTATGTTTCGTTCCACGCCTCCTCGCGCCCTGCGCGTGTTCTTTCCTCTCTTTATATTCTTCCTCGCGCTCCATGCACATGGTCAACCAGCGCCGTCGAAGCCGGCTTACGTGTTGAAAAACAAGTTCGGGACGGTGTTATCCGTCAACCCTGATGAGGGATCCTACACCGTGGAGCAGGTCACCGCACACGCCGCCGGCGCAGAACGATACCCTGGCCCGGAACAGCCTTGGTTCGCGAGAGGATTGATCAGTGTTTACGCGGACCATCGTTGGTTTCGGAGTACGGATAGCGGGTTCTACCATGTGCGGGGCAACAACAAAGTTGACGGCCGACTGGTTTTGTCCGGCTCTCAAACCGGCTCGGCAACCGATTCGCTGGGCCACTATGATTACGTCGAACTGAGCTGGACGGTTCCGGAGGGGGGGATTCCCCTCATCTCCGCGTTCCACCTTTACCAAGATAAACCGTACTTAGTGTTCGTTCAGGGTTTCCCCAGGGGGTTTAGAAATTACGCCAACGGTGACTGGACGGTCCCGTCTGTAGCCTTCCCGCAGTTTGTTTCCCCCAACTGGGATATTCCCCAACATCTGTACGCCTGGGCGAGCGGTGGGATGTCGAACCACAAGCTAGGATATGGTGACGTCTTCAGCATTCAGGGCACGGTGGACCCCCTGGTTCTTTCCGATGCGGGACAGACGACTGTCATCTTGTCCTCATTTGGGAATTACCTTGTGGCCACGCAACAATCGAAGCCCTTGGCCTTGCAGAACACGATCTCTAGAGGCTCCATCACCTGCGGGATCGAGGGACTGGTTCAGGAAATACCCGCTGGTTTTGAACACCAGCACATCATGGTCGTGGGTCAGGGAATCCACAACACCTTCCAGGAGTGGGGCCGCGCCCTGCTCAAAAGAGCGGGGAAGAAGGTCCCATCGAAATACCAAGACGATACCTTGAAGTATATAGTCTACATGGATGATGCCGGAGCATATTACTATGAGCACGGCTTCAAGGAGTCCGGTTACAAGACCTATGCGGATATTATCCTCGCTATAGAGAAGGAGGCCAAAGAACACGATCTGCGTATTGGGGCCTATCATATTTTGGATGATCCCCAGCAGCGGGACCGGTCGGAGGGCCTGTTCGAGCCCAGATCGGACCTGTTTCCCGAGGGGCTCGCCACGTTTCATGAGAGGCTTGGAAAACCCCTCGAGCTGTACATGATGTGGATAAAATCCAACGGCCCTTATCGAAAGAAATATGCCTTCTTTGACACCGGTCCAGGAGATATCCCTGGACACATGGGCGACGTTTTTTATGGAGAGGATTACTGGCGTTATACCGCCGATAAGCTGGCCTCCTGGGGAACCATTCTGCTTCAGCACGACTACCTCAGTGACTACGAGGGCAATGCCGTAATGATGTCCAGCCTCGATAAGATGAAGACTTACTTCAGAAATATGGCCAAGGCGCTCGCGGAGAGAGGGATCGACATGCAATACTGCATGGCACAGCCGCGAAACATCATGGAGTCCACGGAAAACCCGGTCATGGTTTCTCTCCAGGCGACCGAAGATCATCATGTGCCCATGGCGGAGCCCCACCCGCAGCCCGACAATCCCGATTACTATGATCCGTTTTTCTGGAAGCACGTGGTCTTTACGAGTGCCTTTTATGGCGCGCTTGGCATCTGGCCATCTCGCGATAATATTCAGACAGTGGCCGATCCCAATGCCTTTGAAGATACCCTGCTGGCGAACCTGCTGGGAGGATCGATCCAACTCGGCCACCGGATTGGCGAATGCAATTTTGATCTCTTGCGGCACACCTATCGCGAAGGAGACGGACTTGTCCTGAAGGCGGATCGCCCCATCGTGCCCATTGACCGCTGCTACCAATCCGGCTGCACGGTTGGCTATACCCAGTCGGACGTTGCCGGAAAGACCTGGTACTATGTGCTGAGTCTGCCTTCCGCAGGCTACACTGGGCATTTCACCCCCTCGGATCTTGGCGCGCGCGGAAGATTTGCCGTCTACAACTGGGACACTCGCACGGCGTCCCTCCGGGATGCCGAATCGCCGATCGCCTTGGTTCCTGAGGCGAAGCATGAATACTTCGTCGTGGCGCCGATCTTGCGGAACGGGATGACGGTTCTTGGCGATCTTTCCAAGTTCGTGACGATGGCGGACAAACGGATTGACTCTGTGGAGGAGGACGAACGCTCCCTGCGCGTGGGTGTGATCGCGAACGCCATGCACAACCCCATTATCTCCGGTTACTCGGCCGGGCGCCCCGCGGGAGTAGAAGTTGACGGTGGACAACTCGGGGCGGTAAGCAGTCTGGATCGGTTGCAGGCGGCGAAGGCAGGGTGGTTCTGGGACTACCAGACCAAGCTCTGGCATGTAAAGGTGGATTTTGCCGAAGTTTCAAACATGGGAGCAAAGGGGTTCAGGATTTACTAAAAGGGTGGGGAATAAGAATGCTGAGAAAAATGACGAGTGCTGCTTTGCTCATAGCTAGTATGTTCTGTGCATCTCTCCTTTTGGCAAAAGAGTCCGGCAAAACATATTCTCTCGAAAACAAATTTGGCATTTCGGTTTCAGTTGAACCCGATGTTGGGCGTTATTCCGTGAGATACAACGGGCAATCCTGGTTTGGCCTAGGGATCGTAAGCGTCCTCGCGAACAAGCGCTGGTACCGAAGCGGCGACGTGAAGTTTCCCGAAGCCGCTGTATACGATCAGCCCTCGGGCCGGCTGACTATCGAGGACACCAAGGTGGCCTCCGGCACAGATCGCTGGGGGGAGTATCAAGCAATTGATCTGAGCTGGAGGGTACCGGGATCAGATATCGTTCTAGTGACAGGATTCCGGCTCTATACTGAGCATCCTTTTTTGGTATTCCTACAAAAATTCCCCAAGGGTTTTAAAAACTACGCCAGCGGCAACTGGATCATCCCCTCGGTGGCCTTCCCGCAGTTCCTGACGATGTTTGATGATCGCAACGACCTCTATGCGTGGACCAGCGGCGGGATGTTCAACCACCGGTTCAGCTATGGGGCGGCCTCCAGCCTGGGAGGGACGGTCGATTTGTTGCTGCTGGCCGACAAGGACTATGACACGGCCATTCTTTCGCCTTTTGCCAATTATCTGGTGGCCACGCAACAAAGCCTGCCGGCGGCCTCGCGGGATGAGACGAACCCGAGCAAGCTGGCCATCAGTTGTGGCATCGAAGGATTGGTGGAAGAGATACCCGCAGGCTTCGAGCATGCCCATCTTCTGGTCGTGGGCCGGGGGATCGGGAAGACGTTTCAAACCTGGGGCGAGGCATTGCTGGAGCGGGCAGGGAAAAAGATTCCTTCCAAGTACGATGGTGACACCCTGAAGTACCCTGTGTATTGGGATGACTACGGCTCCTACTATCGCGAGCATGGTTTCAAGGAGGGTGGCTACAAGTCGTACGAAGACATCATCCTGGGAATCGCCGAGGACGCCAAGAAACACGGGTTGCGGATAGGCGCCTACCAGGTCCAAGACGAGGACCAGTTACACGACCACGAGGGGCTGTTTGAGCCTAGGGAGGAGCTGTTTCCGCATGGTCTGGCATGGCTGCGTGAAAAGTTGGGCGTGCCACTTGAGGCTTATTATTGTTGGTTAGCTCCCACCGGACCGTATCCGAAAGAATTTCCCCATTTCACCACTCCGGCCGGTCGCACACCGGGCGACTCGATGGGAGACGTCTATTACTCGCTCGACTACTGGAGGCATACGGCCGATAAAGTGGCCTCCTGGGGAGACACCTTGTTTCAGCACGATTTCTTGAGCGTTTATGAGGGTGATCCGGTGATGATGGCGGGCATCAATCGCATGGACACCTACTTCAAGAACATGGCCAAAGCGCTCCAGGCGAAGGGCATCAATATGCAGTACTGTATGCAACTTCCGCGTAATATCATGGAATCAACGGAGAATCCCATCGTGGTGTCGGTCCAGGGCTCTTGGGATCACCATATTCCCACCCCCCAGCAGGACGACGATCCCTATGTCTGGAAACACTTGATTTTCACCAGTGCATTTTACGGGGCGGTGGGGATTTGGCCCTCGCGGGATAACATTCAAACCGAGGCCGATGCCCATGCCTTCGAAGACGTCCTGTTGGCCAATTTGCTGGGGGGCGAAATCCAATTAGGGCATAGGATTGGGGAGTGCAATTTCGATCTGGTCCGCAAGACCTACCGGGAAGGCGACGACCTGGTTTTGAAGGCTGACCACCCCATTGTGCCACTGGACCGGTGTTATTTGGAGGGTTGCGCGGTGGGTTACACAACTTCGGAACGGAACGGTCAGAAGTGGTTCTACGTGCTGAGTCTCCCGAGGGCCGGCTATCTCGGTGCCTTCAGCGTCTCCGACTTAGGTGTGGAGGGGCAGTGGGCGGTATACAATTTTGATACCGGCCAGGTGTCGATCGTGGATTCCTCAGCGCTGATCCCACTGCGCCGGGATGCGAAGCACGAATACTTTGTGGTTGCCCCGCTGGCGGCGAACGGGATGGCGGTAATCGGGGATCCGGAAAAGTTCGTGGCGATGGGAGAAAAGCGGGTGGCCTCGGTGGAGGTAACGGGGGAAGGGATACGTGTGGGGGTGGTGTCGAGCCAGGAATGGAATCCCGTGACCGCCGGCTATGCGAAGCGGCGACCGGCGAGAGTGGCAGTAGGGAACACGGAGCTGGAGGAAGTGGGTAGTCTGGATCAGTTGAAGGCGGCGAAGGCGGGGTGGTTCTGGGATCATCAGACCATGCTCTGGCATGTGAAGGTAGATTTTGCCGGAGCTGCCAACATGGAAACTCGGGTTTTCATCATCCATTGAAATTTCTGTTCTGGATCGAGGAGAGTGAAGGCAAGGAGCTAGCGCCTAAAGGAGACGCCCCGGCTTTGCCGGGGAGGCAGAAAGGGTTTGACAGTTCCGGGAGTCTATTGCGGAAATCCTCAACGTGAGCCACCAAACACACGAAAAGGAGATACACGATGGACGAGACAAGTAGCCTAAACCATACGAATTGAGAGTGCAAATACCATGTGGTGCTCATCCCGGAGTCCCGCCGGAAAGTTTTATATAGGGTATTGCGGAGGCATTTGGGGGAAGTGTTCCGGCGCGGAACAGGTGTTTTTCGTTCCGCATCCTGTAGGGTACCCGCTTAACATAATTTCCGAGTGGCACGTCCGGGCAGAGCCCGCGACAGCGTCTGTCAATTCGCTTGTGGCTACTTGACATCCCTCAGTATTTCCTGAAATCTGTCGAATGGGCGGCTTCCCATCCGTCATACGTTTAGGCGCAACCAAGTGCGCCTAAAGTCGTGGTCAAAGGAGGAGACGATGCAATTCGCCCTGCTCATTTTCGAATCACCAGAGGCTTTTGCGGCACGGAATGCCGCGAATCCGATCCCTACCTCGGTGCCTGGCGGACGTATTACAAGGCGCTCGTCGAAGCCGGCGTCTACGTGGGCGGCAATCCACTTCAAAGTCCGGAGACGGCCACCACGGTGCGGCTTAAGGAAGGAAAGCGGCGCGTACAGGATGGCCCCTTCGCGGATACCAAGGAGCAACTGGGGGGATTTACCATCCTGGAACTCCCCTCGCTTGACGCGGCGTTGGATTGGGCAGCGCGCTGCCCGGCCGCCTCGATCGGTGCGGTGGAGGTCCGCCCCGTTTCACCTGAATACAAGCGCCGGGTTACGGGATGAGTGGAAGCGGCGAGGAGAGCACGCACCGGGAAATCGAGCGGGTGGCGCGCGAGTCCTACGGCCGTCTGGTGGCATACCTTTCCTCGCACACGCGCGACGTGGCGAGCGCGGAGGACGCCCTCAGTAATGCGTTGGTGGTAGCACTCACTACCTGGCCGGGCGACGGCGTGCCGCACAATCCCGACGCCTGGCTGCTGACGACGGCACGCCACTCGCTCATCGATCATGTGCGTCATCAGCGAGTGGCCGAAGCGAGCGAGCCCACTCTCCTGCTCCTCAGGCAGGAGCCCAAGGAGTTGACCTTGTCAGCGGAATTTCCAGATGAAAGGTTAAAACTGCTCTTCGTATGCGCCCACCCCGCGATCGATCCGGCGATGCATACGCCGCTTATGCTCCAGACCGTTCTGGGCCTTGATGCCGCGCGCATTGCCCATGCCTTCCTGGTTTCACCCACGACGATCGGGCAGCGCCTGGTGCGTGCCAAGACGAAGATCCGCGACGCCGGCATACAGTTCGAAGTCCCGCAAGAGCGTGAACTGCCGCAGCGGCTCGACGCGGTGCTGGAAGCTATTTATGCCGCCTTCGGACTCGGCTGGGATGACATGGCAGGTGTCGACCAGCGCGGTCGGGATCTGGCCGAAGAAGCGATCTGGCTCGCACGGGTCCTTCTCGATCTCATGCCCGGGGAAGCCGAGGTTCGCGGTCTGCTGGCTCTGATGCTCCACTGCGAAGCCCGCCGGGCGGCGCGACGGGGGTCGGACGGCCGGTACGTTCCTCTTTCGGAGCAGGATTCCAAACAGTGGTCGCGGCCACTAATCGATGAGGCGGAAAGCCATCTCGCCGCCGCAGCAAGTCGCAGCCGCCCCGGCCGGTTTCAACTTGAGGCCGCAATTCAGTCGGTACACGCTGAGCGGGCGCGGACCGGCAGGACCGAGTGGGCTGCGATCACGCTGTTCTATGAACAGCTTATCCGCATATCCCCGACGCTCGGCACGCGAACTGGATACGCCGCGGCAGTAACTGAAGCGAAGGGACCGGAAGCAGGGCTGGCGGTACTTGGATGAGATCGACCCGGACGCCGTTTCCAATTATCAGCCCTACTGGGCGGTTCGCGCTCACCTGTTGCAACGGCTCGGGAAGACCTCTGAGGCCGGGGATGCTTTCGACCGGGCGATTGGCCTGGCCGAGGACCCGGCAGTAAGACAGTTCCTGCTCGAGCGGCGGGGCTAATTTTTCCTCCTTCCCTTTGTCGAAATCGATCCTCTTCACTCGTCACCCCCATAGAGGCGGCTTAGCAGTTAAGCTTCGCCACCCCAGGAGATGAACGATGTGCCCATTCTGTTCGGCAACCATGGGACTAATCGCTGCCGGCGCGGCTTCGACGGGCGGTCTGGCGGCGTTGGCCGTGAAGGTGTCTCGCAAAAAGCACGGGGAAATTGCCCCGAATTCAAATCCAAGGAGATATCAAGATGTCGACGAGCATTATCGAGAACCCGAAAATAGTGTCGCGAGATGAATGGCTGGCGGCTCGCAAGAAACTATTGGCCAAGGAGAAGCAACTCACGCGCGAGCGCGATGCTCTCGCCGCCGAACGCCGCCAGCTTCCCTGGGTCAAAGTCGAAAAAGATTACGTGTTCGACGGGCCGAACGGGAAGGTGACGCTTGCGGACCTCTTCCACGGCAAGCGCCAGTTGATTGTTTACCACTTGATGTTCGGCCCCGACTGGCAGGAGGCTTGCCCGAGCTGCTCGTTCAATATGGACCACACCGACGGCGCCCTAGCGCATCTGGCCGAGCGCGATGTGTCGTTCGCGGCGATCTCACGAGCACCATACCCCAAGATCGCCGCGTTCAAAAAACGCATGGGCTGGCGATTTAACTGGGTTTCCTCGAACGCCAACGATTTCAACCGCGACTATCACGTGGCGTTCACCAAGGAGGAACTCGCCCAGGGCAAGGTGGACTACAACTTCAGTATGGGGGCATTCCCCAGTACAGAAGCGCCTGGATTCAGCGTGTTTTACAAGGACCATAACGGAGAAATCTTCCACACGTACTCCGCTTACGCACGCGGCACCGAGACCACAATGAACACGTACAACTATCTCGACCTCGTGCCCAAAGGCCGCGACGAAGAGGCTTTGCCTTTTACTATCTCGTGGCTTCGCCATCACGATCGTTACGCGGATGGACGCTTAGCCGATGCGGACAAGCTTTACTGGCCTCCCAACGCTCTGCCCGAGCGCTGAAGAACGGAGTAGCGCGGAGGCGGGCGTATCTCAGCCCTCCTCCGCGGTTCTTAACACGCTGAGCCTTTACAAGTTTATTAATGCCGGGCGGGCGCTGAGGCGATGAGTTTTCCGGCTGGTTGTAGTACATTTCTTTGGAGGGGCGGACGGACGTGACACACGGAGGCGATCATGAAGGATGAGTCGAAGAACGTGGGGTCATCGACGGCCGGCGGCACCGACGCCGCGGCGCTTCCGGCGGTGGTCGACCGGGCCACCTTTCAGGCTGAACTGGACGTGCTGCGGGTTCGTGAGAAAGCGCACACAAGAGAAGGCGACGCCATTGCGGCCGCCCGCCGGCGGCTCCCCATGGTCGAGGTGGACGGTGCCACACCGCTCATTGGCGAACGTGGGGCGGTGACACTATTGGATGTGTTTGAGGGACGGCGGATGCTCATCGCCTACTACTTCATGTGGCACACCGGCCACCCCGCGCCGGAGCAATGCGAGGGGTTCACCTGGGTTACATCGCAGGTCCGCGAGCTGTCCTATATTCATTCTCGCGACGTCACCTACGCCGTATTGTGCCAAGGCCCTTACGAAGAGAGCGCCCGGTACCGCGACTTCATGGGCTGGGAGTTGCCTTGGTACTCGGCCCAGGACTCGCTCGACATTCTCTTGGTTGGACGCAAGGTGGGCAAGTTTCACCTCGTTTGCTACCTGCGACAAGGATCCAAGGTCTTCGAGACTTACTGGACGACGGGGCGCGGTGCCGAGGCGATGGATAACAGCTACGATTTGCTCGACCTGACCGTCTATGGACGGCAGGAGACGTGGGAGGACTCGCCGACCGGCTGGCCACAACGGTTTAAAGGCAAGCAAGCTTTCCGTACCGATGGACGTCCCACCGCCCAGTGGTCCCGCCTGAAAGCCGGACGCTCCGACAACCTCGGAATCACCCCCCGCTAGAGACGTCAGTCCGATGGTGCCGTCACCCGAGTGCGTAGCACGGACCGCCGCCTTTGCGGTCCGCGTCTTTTCTCTGCGGCTTGACCATCGACCGCGTGCGAATCCCCGCTGACCCCCGGACTCGACTTTGAGAACCACCACAACTCTCCTTCAGGGTGAGATATACAGACGACTTGCTTGCTCCGGTACTTCCAGACGACGGTCAAATATTTCGGGCAGGAAGTGACGCGGACCGCAAAGGCGGAGGTCCGCGCTACGCACTGATGCTTTCCAAAGACATTCTCCTCGAGTTGGCCCAGAAACGGGGGAAGGAGAGCGGGACCGATCTGTGCTGGGCCTTCGGGGAAGTTTGCTTCCCCTGGAGGCTGCGGACGCCTTCTTGCAGAAGTTCCTCTGCCGATGAGTCTTCCCCATGGCCCCATATTCGAAAAACGATCGCTGCCTGTTGCCCAGCCAGCGAGTCGGCAAGATTTGCAAGGAACACCGCTTTAAGCCCGTGGCAAATTCCCCCATACTCGATCCCTCTCCGGCATTTCAGGCGTACTGCAACAGTCGATCGGCCTTGACGAGCACCTGCTCACAGCGGCGGAAGTAGGCGGGATTTTCACGGCGGACTCGCTCCTCCAGGTGTCGGGCGACGGCGGGATGGGATTTTGAGCCGCCCAACAGGTGCGTATGGCCAAGCCGTGCTGCCTGGTTTATATCGCACGCCTTCTCGACGGAAGAAAACAGGTGCTTCACATTCACGCTGCGATACGGCGAGGCCGGGTGGAAGCGATGATAGTCAATGCACGCCCCGAGCAAAAACTGTTCCACCATGGTGTTCAGGCTTATCTTGTCCGGTAGTCTGGACCACGCCGCGGCATTGTCGGAATTCAGAACCAGACTCACTGCCGTCTCAGCGTAGTAGCGAAGAAACGCAACGTGGCAGCCGCCCAGGATGCCGCAGGCTTCCTCCCGGAAGAACGCGTTCCCGCGCGAACGCGCCCATTCCCATTCCACGGGAAGCTTACCGCCGCGCTCGGCAAAGGCACGCTCGATGGCAAGAGGCAAGAGGTTGCTGTCATTAGCGTAAAACACCGGACACAGGGCAAGCACCGGGGACTCGGTGAGATGTCGGGGCAACGGTTTCCAGAGAAAAGCGTCGGTATCGATGTGGATAAACGGCTGGTCTTGGATGCTGTAGGCCATCAATTTACCCAAGGCCCACCAACCGGAGTCGACTTCGGCCAGCCGCTCCAACTCAGTGGAAACGTGAACAAAAGGAAGGCCGAGCTGCTCGACCAGAAGCCGCTTCCCTGACCGATCGGTAATCAGGACGGTTTCCGGGTAATGCCGGCTTGCGGTCTGCAGCGAAAGGCCCCAAGCCAATAGATGATGCAGTTCGCTGTACCAGCCAATGTTCTTACGGGCCTGGAACGGCCGGCTCCAGAAAGACCAGACAGCACGCATGGGGCTCCTTGGCCTCCCCCCTTCGCAGGGTCAAATTCTCATCTTCCCATCCAAGCTCGTGCTACAATTTGGAAGTCACCTCAGACAGGGTTTCAGTCCCGTTAACACTGCACGAAAACCGTCGGGCCCATTGCGGAGGGGAGGCATCCGATTATGATCGACGAAGCTACCATCGCCAAAGCGGTCGAGCTCCTGCAAAAGGCCGCTCCGGGAGCGCAAGTCATTTTGTTCGGTTCTTACGCGCGAAATACCGCGAACGACAAGAGCGATCTCGACCTGCTCGTGGTTGAGCCCCAACTCGGATCGCGCCGGGAAGAAACGGCTCGCCTCAAGCGCGTGCTTCAGCCGCTTCGGGCGCCCGTGGACATCATTGTGGTCAGCCAAAGCACCTATAATGCCTGGACGCAGTTTCCCAATGCCATTACCAAGCTTCCTGCCCAGCCGGGTCGTTCATTTACGGCGATCAATTTTGGGCAGCGCATCTGGTCGATGATGGGCAGCCGGCCTGCCGTGGCGAGTTCGGCGTAATGCCGGCCACAGGTTCCGCTATGGGCCGTTGAGAGGCACCCATTTCGCGTAATAATAAGAAACCGTGATGGGCATCCCTGCCGCCGGGGCAGTAGTGAAGGTTAATGAGGTCGCACCGCTATTGTAGTCAATGGTGCCGCTGAGGCCGGTCCCCGTAATCGTGCCGAATCCGTTGTCAGTTCCCACCTGCGAAGAGCCCGTGAAGATCACCACCGTGCTCGACTGCACCGGGTGCTGAGCCAGCAGGAAGTTGAACACCGTGTTGGTGCCATTGCCCGTGCTGCCCGTTTGCGCCGCCGCCGTAACCAGGGAAACCAGGTTGGTGTTGCCGTTGAAGAGGTTTCCCGTCACCGCAATCGAAGGGGCGGGAGGCATGGGCCCCAGCGGGGCGAGAAAGAGGCTGCCATTCACCGTGCTGTAGTTGTCATTGAAGACCAGGTTCCCGGTCATGACGCAAGATTCAACTTGCACGATCAAGGCGGTCGGCACGAACGGCGCGCTCGCATTCTCGAATCGGTTGGAATTGACAATGACCTCCGTGTTGTCATCGTCATCTTCACCCCAGATCACCAAACCCGGGCCGGTGGAATCCGCCCATTCGGGGAGTACGTAGGTGGCGATCTTGTTGTTCACGACATGACAGATAAGGTCCGGTCCACTCGGGGAGTTGCCCTCCTGCGCTCCCTGTGAGCTGGCTTCCGCTGCTGCCTGTTCCAAGCCGACTTCGAGCTGAACCAGGGCGTTGAGAAATGCCAAAACCCGATTCTGGAACGGCGGGTTATTCAGAACGGTAGTGGCCGACGGTATGCTCACGGCCGGCGGGCCTCCCAGGTTTTCCGGCAGCGGGTAACACTGGGCGAGCGCTATCGCGCCCTCCATCATGGGGTCCTGGAGGGTGTCTTGGGCGGCCTCCGGTGTTCCCGTCAACTGCGTGGGGTCGGGCGGCGTGCCGCGCGCGAAAATCCAGGGGCCGCTGTAGCAATTCTCCACGGTGTTATCTTCGAGCGCTACGGCGCCGCATTCGGCGAAGATCAACACCGGGATTTCCAAACCCTGGAAGACGTTCCCTTGGAAGGAAGCGCAATCGAGAAGCGCGGTGAGAAAGGCGCCCTCTTCGTGAACTTTTATTTCCGTATCGTTTCCCTCTCCCTTTTTGACCAAGTTTGAGTCCGCCAGGCGTGAGTTCCCCAGGCGCGTATCGGCCAGGCGAGAAAGCTTGGAAATGGTAACGGAATGCGCCAGCAGGTACCCGACCCTGATCTGGAAGAAACCATCGCTCGTCGATATCACGTTCACTTGACTCTGAAAATGGTTATCGAGCAGAGTCAACCCAGAGTTCTGACCGCCTGCCAGGATGCCGGCCTCCAGCAGAGTCCCGGGAAAATCCACTCCCACATAGTTCGTGAAGTCAAAGCAGCAATTCTGCACTCGCAGATTGCAGCATCCCACCGGCCGCAATCCCACGGAAACGTATAAACGGGCTAGGAGAGTGGCCACCTCCTTATCACCTCCGGCCACCACGGCGCCGAGGATTCCCTCCAACTGCGTAAGCGCCAGCCCGGGGAGAAAACTGGTCCCCACGACGAGTTTCAGAGGAGAAGGCAGGGAGAAGCGCAATCCTGTCAGCGTGACATTATTGGCGGAGTTCAGCACCACGAGACCTTGCGGGAAATCTTCCCCGCGTCCCCAACCCGCGCTCGCGGCAATTGTGGCGGGGCCGCCGCAGCATTCAAGGGTCATATTGGAGTGGTCAGCGACGAGGGTCAGAGGCGTGGAGAGAGAATAGGTTCCCGGGCGCAGGCAGACTTTTCCCGGGTTGCCGAAGATGCCGGCCCGGGCCGTCGCGGGATTGCTCCCCGTAGCAGGATTGGAATCGACTCCCCCAGTCAGCCAGGTTATGCCCGCGGCCGGGAATACGGCAGAGACGGTGGCTGGTGCCTGTGCCGTGATTACATAACCCAAGCTGTTTTGTACTTTCGAAAGGAGCGTGGCCATGCTGACCCCACTCAGCGCCTTCGACCATGTCAGCGTGAGATCGAAGGTGGGCGGGTCCTGGGTGGTGTCCAGGTTTGAAATCGTCGCGTGCGTCAGGTTACCGTCGGCCCCCGCGCTCCTCGCCTGAAGTGTGAAGACCACTTTCTTATTGCCGCTGTCCATAATATTGGCCTGCGCGGCGGTGCCCGTTGCCCCTCCGGTGAACGTGACCCTTTGATCGTTTCCCGGCGCCAGGTTCGTATTAACCGATCCCACCAGAATATGGGCGAGAGGCCCGGTGTTCGGCAACGTGCTTTCCTCGTCGCCGATGATCCCCTCGATGCCGGTGGACCCGCCCGTGGTCAGGCCGCGATAGACATCCTGTTCCCCTGCGGTCAGGTCAAACGTGGGTGTCTTGGCGTTCGGTTTAAGATTCGAGATTTGCACCGCAATATTGTTGCCCACCGATCCGGGAGTCGCGGCTTGGACGAACATGGTCGGGCTCGCGGCACTATCCACAATGGACTGGAGCGTGGTGCTGCCCGTCAGATCCTGCGGACTCACGGTAACCGTGCAGCACCCCTGCGGTCTTTTGGTGAGGTCCACCAGGTTATCAAACAGCGTCCGGCAGTCGTACACAATGGGTTGTTCACCGTCCCACTGGATGCAGGCCAGGGGAGCGCGCCAGATTTCAATGCGATGCGCCGGCCGGAAATCGTTGCCGTCACAATCGCAGGGATCATTGGGTGGCCATTCGATTTGCCCGGTTGCGGTGCGCGCCGGAATCAGCCAGTAATCGCCGGATGTGTACTCCCCGGCGGTGAATTGAACCTGAATGCCATTCTCCAAGTTGATCCAGGGATTGCCGGCGGTCAGAGGCACACCGCTGGAGGTGGCGGATTGAACCTGGTCCCAGCGCCGCATGCGCGCGTTTTTGGTCGGGTCAACCCACGCCACCGTTTGATTCACAGTGACGCTGAGCGTGCCCGGAGTTACGACCTGGATCTGGTAGAGATCACCCGGCTGGTTAGGTTTCAGACCGAACAGGCTGCTGTCATCATATACTTCCACCCATTGCCCGACAGCGAATCCCAAGTTGGTATCCGGACCGAGACTATCGACATAAATCTGATTACCGGAGGTGCTGGTGACGGCCACCACGACGGAGCCATTGTCGCGCGACCATTTAAAAGTCGCTTTTGACTCGTTGCCGGCTTGGTGGATTTCCACTCGGTAGAGCTGGTTTTCCAGTCCCAGATAGCCCGCCGCCGGCGTGGGTTGGCACGAGCAATCGCCTGAGCCGCCGCCGGTTTGCGCGCTGAGCTTTCCCGGATCGCGCACCGTGATGGGTCCGGTGTCCATTGATCCGCAGCAATTGCTGGTGGCTACGGGAGCGGCGGCGATATTCAGAATCCCGGCATTGGCGTCAAAAAAGTCCGTAGAGGGGGGAGTGAGCACCGCATCTGAATTGCGAGAGGCCAGGATCAGGTTGGCCTTTTCCGCAACGCCCGCAAGGCCGGCAACATTGGTGCGGGGCGTTGCCTGCTGGGTAACCGAGGAGGTGGTCTCGGCCACTACCCGCCAAACCGTTTGCAGGCGGGCCGTGGTATCCGCATGGTTCAAGGCCGGTTCGAGCAGGCAAGGATCATCCAAGGCAATCACCAGCCGCCGCCACACTTCAAGGTAAACTTGAATGACGCTGATTGAACCCTGGCTCAACTCGCTGAGGAGCTCACTATCCGTGGGGTTGGGATCGATCAGGAAGGGTTGCTCCGAATACTGCTGGTGATGTTCATTCTCACACAGAATCCCGTCCACATAGTAGCGTCCCTTGCCGATCTCGATCATGTCGCCGTGGACGGAGATTTTGAAGCCCTCATCGTTTGCCGGACCGCCGACCAATCCCACCACGTCGATGGTTTCCGTGGTGCGAAGGTGGTCGTATATCGCGCACTGTTCGTTCGCGTCGGCATCGAGGGATACTCGTCCCTGCTGCTGAAGGACGGAAGTGTAATTCTTGCTGGGACGAAACCGCAGCCTGCTAAAGTCGCCTTTCATGGTGAACATCTCCTGTTTGGGCCTGTCCTGTAGGGGGACATCGTCCCCTCAGCGCTGGATGCCGATTCCTGTAGGGGGACGGCTTGCCGTCCCCTCTGTGGCGATCGCCACCCGGGTAGGGCAAGCCCTACCCCTACAAATTTGGTGCCGAATGGCACCCGGGTAGGGCAAGCCCGGCGATTACAGCAGCGCCGCGCCGATCCCTACGAACCTCAGATCGTCTTCTTCACCGCATCCACACGGATTCCACGGGTTGCCCTGTGACCCGTAGCCGTAACCGTAAGGCTTCGGCAGGCAGACGACCGGGCGCGACGGTTCCAAAAACACTCCTGTTTCGAGTCCAAAGGGCACATACTCCTGCGCCCGCAATTGAACGTTGCGCACCGCCTCGGTTTGTTGCAACGCGTAGTACACCCCCATTTGCGAATGATTATCAGCGCCGGTCCAGATCGCCATGGGGGTATCGCCGCTGAGCAATCCGTACGACGGATGGCCATAGCGCAGAATGACGAACTGGGGCTCGAAGGCGCCTTCCTGCGACGGGTCGGGCGGCAGGCACTGGAACTGCTGGGGCGTTATGGCGCTGCACGGCAGAAAACAGAAACGTACGCACCCGCATTGCTGGCGGCTGCACCACAACGCCGCTTTCCAGGAATCGTTCCGCGCCAGGCGTGCCACAAAAATGGTGTTGGAGGCAAGCGTCAGGGTGCGCATGTGAACCTTGCCAATAACGGTCGATTCCTCGATGTGAAGGTCCGCGCCTTGGGAAGCCATATCTTCGGCGGCATAGGCGACACCGCAGGGCGAGCCGCTATCCACGATCGAGGAGCAGATGCGCGTGGTCCCAGTCTCGGCTGCACCAATCGGCCCGGTGATGCAACGCGTGAGGCTGAGGGTCGCCTCCGCGGCACAAGCGATAATGCCCGGGGCGCCGGGCTGGGTGGGTTCGCTGCACGCGGTGAGGCCGATTCCGGGCACCAGCGTGCAATCCATCAATTGCACGTTGGCCGCGCCGCCGAGGATCTGCATAGAACCCGAAACCCAAACGCCGCTGAGGGATAGTTGTCCGGCAGGGGGAACGTTGACGCCAGGGACCAGCGGCGGCGCCTGCACCGCAATATTGCCGCGCAGCACGGTCAGGCAATTGTCGTAGATGAAAGCGTTATTGGCCGGGGAAGCCGGCTGGCCGGCCAGAATCCACAATTGGCTTTCGGCGGGCAACTGGATGGCCGCGGCCCCGGTCAGGTTCACGTCGAGGGTGGTAAACCCCGGCAGGATGATCATTCCAATCGAGCCGGCGGCCATGCCATTCCAGACGGCAATGGCGGATTCCAAAGTCGGCGTGGGGCCGGGTTCGACCACTAACGTCAGGTCGAACTGGAGGGAATCAAGCGTTTCGAGATTCGCGGTGCGGTCATAGGGGCCGCCGCCCATTTCCGCGGGGAAGCCGTAGGTGTAGGTGACCTGGACCTGCTGCGGCATGGGGGAATAGTCCGGCGCGAACTGGATTCGCCCCAGAATCGGATCGATCGCCACCATGCCCGAGGGTGTGCAGTTCCAGGTATTGTCCGAGCAATCGCCCAGGTTGCGGCAGCAAATGCTGGACTGGGGAATGAGCACGCCATCCCCATAGAGCGCCACGCTGTTGTTCGGCCCGTAGAAGTCTGGCAGGCACTGGAAGAATTCGCGGCGCAAAATCGGCTGGGGCACATCGAGCCGTGTGGTAAGGCTGCTGAAAGACGCGCGGGTGGGGGGGGTGGTGAAGAGCGGCATGTCCTGCCCCAACGGGCTGAACCGGTAGCGCAGGGAATCTACTTGAAATGCCATGGCCTGGGTCACCTGGAAGGGCTGCCACCGCCACACGTAGACGCCCACATCGGGAATATTGAACCGCCCGCCGCCGTGCAGATTGATGTCCAGAGGGGTCGGATCGGGGTCGGAAACCATGCGCACGCGCGGACCGATGCGGCGGACGTCCACGGTGCGGTTCAATGTGTCGAAGGCGGTGTCCATGCGCTCCAGTTGCAAGCCCCGGCGCAAATCCACGGTTGTCGCGTGGCAGGGACGGATGTGGTGCATGCTCTCGGTGGTGATCAGCCTCTTGAAGAATTCGACGCCCACGGCAGGGAGCCCCGAAACATCATGGGCAACCTGTTCCAGGGCCAGCAGCGTGCCTTTTCGCCGCCGATACCCGATGGTGTTGGCCACTTCGGCGCGCCGGCCGCTGGTAGCGCCGTCAATTTCATAAATCGTGTTGTCGCCCACCAGGTCGCCAATGTAGGGAATGACCCAGGGGGCGCACGTTTCGATGAACTGGTCGTCGTAAAGCTGCTGGATGTTGTCTTCCAGGATGCAACCCTGCGCCGCAATGATTGAAAACAAGGCCTGGAGCGGCCCACCGTTTTCGGCATCGCGAGTGCGATAAATCGCGGGCAACAAGGCGTAGAGTTGGGCAGCGTTCAGGCTCATAAGTCGTCCTCGAAATTCCGTGGCACAGGCACTCCTGCCTGTGCCGGTATGTCGTGCATGCACAGCCAGGAGTGGCTGTGCTACGTTCGCCTGCGTTCAGTTACGATCACAGCCAAGAGTGGCTGTGCTACGCAGCCCCGCTAACGATATTCCCCTGGCACGCGGGATCAATCAGCAGCATCTGCGCGCCGCTGGGCGTGCCTTGTTGGCCGGCCGCCGGGGCGGAGGCTAACAGCACCGTTTGCAGCGGCGTGCCGCTGGGCGTGGGCTGGCCTTGCTTGTTGAAGCCCGTCAACTGAACCGCGATCACCCCCGGCGTCTGCTGGATGACCGCAATGACTTCACTTTGCGCCACGCCCTGGCCCAACTGGCGCTGAGCGAAGCTGAAGCTGGTCAAGAGCGACTGCCAGACTTGCGCCAGCACCTGGGTGGGGTCGTAATCGGTCTGATCGATGAGCACGCTCGCGCCCACTTCAAAGAGCACCGGGACGTACGACACGATTTGCAGCGGCACATAGGGATTGCCGAGATTCCACAGCGACGTTTGAAGTTGGATCAGGGTATTGTCGCCCGGCTGGAAAGTGTCGCCATTGGCGCCGGCTACGGTCAGAAACACTCCCCGCGTCCGGCCTGACCAGGTCCAAGTCGCCAGCGCCTTGGAAATTCCGGCGAAGGCGAGTGCGTAGTTTTGATAATCCTCGAGCGACACCACGCGCCCCAGGGTCAACACGTTCAGGGGGGCGCTGGTGCGGGCGTCCGCGGCGGTGGCGGGGTCGGCGCCGCCCGTGCCGGGGCCCGGATTGGTCACGCTACTCAGGCCCTGAGGGCGGTCGAGCGCCTGGGATAATTGGCCGCTCTCGACATTGCCGGCGGACCCGAGGCCCTTGCGGTAGACGGCGCGAATGTTCATCTGCCCCGTCGGCGTACGCTCTCCCGTGATGCCGTCGCCAAACTGGACGGTAGTGTTTTGACTGGAATCCGTTTGCGTGACGAACACACGGTCGGTGGGGCCCGAGTCCAGGAAATTATCCACCTCGTGCCACTGCATGTTGTTCACCCAGACCTGGAGGGTCGAAACCGCGCCATTGTTGAGCGGCGAAGAGACGTAGGTCAAAGGCGATTGCTTCAAGGTGAACTCGAGGGCGTCACTCGTGGCGTCGCCGCTGCCCATGATTTCATTCATCGTCTCGCCTTGGGTCGCCGCCACGGTGTTGGCGTTAACGGTAAGGGTGGTCGCGTCATAGATGCGCGTAAGGGGCGATACCAGGCCCAGGGTGACGATGTTTCCTTGCACCTGAACGGTGCTGACCACGACCGCCTCACCCGTAACTGGATCGCTCGAATTCGCCGGTAGAAACTGGACATATGCGTTGGCCACAATGAGCGAGCCGGAAACGTTGCTGGTGGTCAGCACGGTCCAAAGCGGATTGCCGCTTGCCGCATCGGTTCCCGGCGGGTAAGCGTCAACCAGGAAAATCTGGTTGTCGCTCACCGCCAGGCCGGCGGAGGCCCCATCCGGCGTGAAGGTGGCTCCGGCAGACGGCAGCACCTGAAGCCGCACTCGCAATCCCGAAATGCCCAGCGGTTGACCCACGGCGATATCGAGGCCGCCCACGATCGAAAGCGAGCTGCCTTGGACCGGAACGATCATGCCCGGCGCCAGGGGATAGGTTGTGGTGGCGGTCCAGTTGGTGATGGGGACGGCGGCGGGGGTCAACGCGGCGCCTTGGATATAGGCGCTCACACTGCGAGTCTGACCAACGATATCCTCCAGCACCAGGTCGCTCGAAGCCGAACCGGTCGCGAGGGCATAATCCGCCAAGGCCCGCTGGAGTTCTTGCGCGGCTTGGGCCACATTGCCGCCAGTCAATATCGCAGCCGCAAGGGTGCCCTCGGCGTTACCAACCGCGTTAATGATTGCAGTCAGGTTTGCGGTCGACCCCAAGTTGTTGACCAGAACCTGCCCGTTGGCCAGGGTCAGTTGCGTGGTCTTGGTCGTAAGCGTGTACAGCACGGGGCCGGTGTCCACGGCCGCCGTAATCTGGTAGAGCACCGTGAAATTGGGAGAGACGAACACGGCCCACCCCGGAGCTCCACTTTGCGGGGGGGCAGTGCCGGGGTAGGAGGCGTCCAGGTTGATCTGATAGGACCCGTTAGTGTATCCGTCCTGGAAGATCCAGTCCCCATTGCCACCCGACGGCCATCCGGTCAGATTACCCAGATTGTTATTGGAGCCGGAGGTGAAAAGGGTTCGGGGGTCAGGCGCCTGAACGCCAAATAGAGATGCCTTCTTGCGGAAGATATAAAGGTGGGCGGTGTTGTCATTGCTCGTCGGCCAGTTGAGACCCTGGTCCCACGCCACCAGCGTATTGCCCGAAGTCGAATTGGGGGTTACCGAGGTGACGAAATGAAAGTCCGCCGCCCCTGTGCCCGTGGTGGAACCGGAAGCCGCCGCAGAGTACAACGCCTGGCTGATAAAGAGAATTCCATCACCCACGTTGATGTTGTTACTGGTCCCTTGCAGCCATATCGACGTATCCCCGTTATTCAATCCCCAGGGAAGGGTGGTCTGCGCCGGAATCGCGTTCTGCGCGATCAAGGCGGTGATGCCGCTCGAAGTCTCAAACACCTGGGGCTGCTGCCCGGGGTTCGGCACGCTCTGAACGCGAGTTCTGGCGGGGATCAGAACATTGTCGGGGGAACCCGGCGCGCTGGTGAGCGTGAAAGCGAGGAACGTAGAAGCTGCCACGCCCGGGGAAGGCTTGTATCCCACAAGCTGCGCCAGCGCGAACACGGAGGCCGAATCCACCGCGGTTCGCAGATAGGATTCGTTGGCGATTCGTTCTTGATAAAACGCCAGGATGTCGAGAGACGTGGCCCAGGCATCGAGGAGGGCGAGGGTAAAGTCCGAGGGGTCGCGCGTGGTCAGGCCCGCAAGCGCGGGCTCGGTGGAACTGGAAAGCGCCGCCAGCAGGCTGGCCAGAAATGTTTGATGCGTGCCCACGCGATAGCTGATCGCGCTGAGCCCCGGCCGGTTCGTTATCGGTTCCGGCGTTTCCGTGCCGACGCCCGCGCAGCAGCCGCAAAGGGTGGGCTCAGGAGCCTCACAGGAGCCGTTCATTTGCCACCATCCATTTTTGTACCGGCACGCCATGGCGTGCCCCTACTTACCACCATCCATCGTCAAAACAAAAATACCGTGATCGAGCCGGTTCAGATCGTTATCGCAGCGCGCGATTTCGGTGCTGCCCATGGTCAGATAGCCCTGCGCCACGCCGTCGATCGAGGGATTATCCATGCGCTGAAATTGCGTCATCGTCACCGCGGTTACTCCCTGAACGCCTTGGGCCGCGGCGATGAACGGGCTGGTATAAATCGTTTGGCCGAAAGTGAAATTGTCGGGATTCAGCATCCCCGGCTGGCCCGTGCAAAGGTTTCCCGTGGTGAAAAGCTGCATCAGCGCAGTTTCCACATCCGCCTGGAAAAAGCTCGGGTCCACGCAAATGGTCATCGCGATGCTCAGGCCTACGATCTCCGCGTCTTCTACGGCAAGGTCCACTCCCATCATGCAAAACATGTTCAGCCGGGTTAGGGTGGAGGCGAGCAGCGCGGCGCTGGGGCCGCTGGGAGCGACGGTGTCAACAGAAACGAATGCGGTGTACCAACTGCCCGTCCAGCGCAGCGTGCCAACCGCTTCGCTGATGGCGGGATCCAATTCGGCCATGGTGCCGTAATCGGCTTCGGTCACGGCGCGAAGTTGGGTCATGAAGGCAAAAGGCGCCTCCTGGCGGATGTGGTCCATGGTCTCGGGGTCAACTCCGCCCGCCGCCGCCAACGGATTGCGGACTTCGTTCACGCCGGAGATCCTGGCGATGTTGCCGAGAATGTGGCCCAGGGAATCGCGCCCGATATTCCCGGCGGTCCCGTTTCCTACACGGTAACGGACTTGAAAATCCATGCCTGGTTCCGGCGCCATGCCGTATTGGCCGTCACCAAAACGCAGGAAGGCCGCGCCGGTGTACTCAATTTCGAGCACACAGACGCGCTGGGAGTCGGTACTGGATAAAAGGTCCCCAAGCACAGCCCACGGGTTGCCTTCCTCGTCGTAGACGGCAATTTGCGGAATCGGATTTGAGGTAGTCGAAGAAGAAGGAGTCAGGAATCCCGAAGCCGGCGTGGTATTGACCAGGGTGGCAGCGGTCACACCCGAGGTAGTACCCGCGTAGGCCTTGGCCAAGGTCAAAGTGGTGGCATTCTCGATGGCGCTGATCTGGTAAGGCGTCTGGGTGGAGTCGGAAGCGAAGATCAGCCACTGGCCGACACTCAAATTGCCGGAAAAGGAGCCGGTCCCCGTCACCGTGGTCGAGCCGATAGTAACGGTTACGGTCACGCTATAAAGGGTTGTCAAAGGATAGGCGAAGGTAACGGGCGAGTTGGCGAGCTCGGGGTAATACCGGGGCAGCGGCGCAGGCGGAACGCCCTCGCAAGTGCAGGCGCAACTCGACTCCGTCACGGGAGCCGGTGGCGCCGCCGGGACCTGGCCCAGGTCCTCGATAACCGCCGCCGTAGTGGTCAGCGGACTTGGGCTCGTGCCGCTTGCATAGGGTGTGCCCAAGGTCAAGCTGGCATCGCTCGCAATGGCGGTGATCTGGTAGGGCGTCTGGGTGGCGTCGGCAGCGAACACGAGCCATTGTCCAACTTGCAAAACACTCGAGAAGATTGTACCGAGTCCCGTCACCGCCGTCGATGCGTTGGTCAGGGTTACCGTGCCGGCCAGCGGCTGCTGCTGCCAGATGCCATGATCGGCGGGAACGATATTCCCGCGCGCAACGCTTACTGCGGTCAGAAGTTGGGAACCGTGGTCGGCATCGGTGGTGGAGGAAATGCACAAAGGGAATGGCAAGGCGTCTTCCGGCGCCCAGGTGATTTGCGCAATCGGTTGCCCGTTGAGCGGGTCCACCAAGGGCCAGCCCTTATAATCGGTAAGCTGAACCCCGGTCAGACGGACCGCCCAGCGGTTGTTGGGGTTCGCATCTTCCGGATCGCCGGTGTTCGGTCCCATCACCTCTTCGAAGATCAAAACGGCACCGGGCTGTAAAGAAGTAAGGTTGAAGTTCAAGGCCGGGTTCCGTATCAACGTGGCCGAGGTGGCGCCGGGGGGGAGGCAGCAATCAGTATCATCCCAGGTGTAGAAGTTGATTTCGTTCTGCTCCAGGTAAAGCTGCGCCGCCTGCATGGTGGCAAACCCCAGGGGACTGCTCAAAAGGGTTGCCCCCTGCGGCGTGTTCGGTTGAATGATGGTTGGGAAACCCGGTACCTGCGGGAAAACCAACGTCCCGGAAGGGATGGGATTAGCATCCAGCGCTGTATTCAGGTAGACCCAGGTTCGCGCGTTGCAGCCTTCGCTGATCTGGTAGTCGACGAGTTTCGCGAGACGCCGCAGAGATATGCGGCTGCGCGCCGTTCCGAGGTATGCCTCGGTGCCCACGGCGTCCTGCTGGTAGCTAAGGTGGTCGGCCGCGTACGCCAGTATCTCTACTAGAGCGATCCCCATGTCGGCAGCGTGGCTTTCACTCCAGGCGGGAGCAACCACGGCCATGCGATCGAGCATCACCTGCCGGAAGCCGCCATAGTCCTTCGCCAGATAATTAATGTCCGGCTCCGGCGTCGTATCGGGGGGGCAGCAATTGCACGGGAGGCAATCCGCCACCGTGGGGCAGCCGGCTTTGAAAGAAAATGTAACCGTGGAAAGCTGCGGGTCAAGGCCGTCGGGAGGGTCAGTGGTGGATGGTTTGGCCACCAGCGATAGTGTGTAGGTTGAGAAGTCACCCGATTGGTTAAGCTGCACGGTGACCACTTTTGGCGCGGCATCGGTTCCTACAGTAACGCCGGCGACGGTAACCTGGGAGGTTGTTGTTCCCCCCGTAATCTGCACTTGGCATTTGTCCAGCGCGAGGCCGCGGCTATCCTTGAGCATCGTAATCAGGAGCTGCTTGCCGCAACCGTCAACGCCCTTCGACACCTCCAGATAATCGATGCCATTGATGTTGGTGCTCTGCAACACCAGGGCGCGCCGATTTTTTTGCGAGCAGAAATAGATCATGCCGTTGTCCCGCCGTAAACGAACTGTTGGGTCTGTTGCTGCTGCGACTGAATAATCGTGTAAGTGACCGTAATCAGCAGTGTGGAGTCCTGCGCCGTTACCTCCACCGAGTTCACGCGAATAAGGTCCGACAGCCATTGCTGCAAAGAGGCTTGAACCACTTGCTGCTCGGTCGCCGCCAGGGCGTCGCTATTCGGCGCAAAAACCAACTGCGTCACTCCGCAGCCAAAAGTGGGGCGATTCACGCGCTCACCGGGTGAAGTCAGCAGGATCTCCTCAATCATGTCGCGGATGTGGCTGGGCAAGTCGTCCTGCGCCGTATGCCCGGTGCTATCAAAAACGTACGGGTATTGCACATTCATAAGACCTCACATCGCCGTTACGCGTGCCTGCACGGCAACCGGGAGAAGGGGTGTTCCGTTGGGAATGGAAACCGCCGCTCCCGACTGAACCACCAGCGGCTGGCCGGTGGAAGTCACGCGCATCGTTCCGGTCACCCATTGGGCCGACACGCAAGGCGGAAGCGGCGGAGGCACCAGCGGGCACCCCGCCACCACCCACTGCCCGGAAATAAGCGCGGTCGGCTGACCTTCGATGGTCACCCGCGGATTGGGCACTGTGGCCATCGCCTGGCCTCCGTGGCTGCAAGTGACCGTCGCGCCTGCCTGAAGCGGAAAAGCTCCCATTTCCGAACCTCCTTCGTTGTAGCACCGCCCTTGAGGGCGGCACGTGCCGGGCTGAAGCCCGGCGCTACATCACTTACGTCACCATCAAAGCCCCTTCGTTGATGGTCACGCTCGGACCCATGAGAGTGATCGTCGCTCCCTGTCCGTTACTGATGGTGATTCCCAAATCGTTAATGGCAATCGAGGCCCCGGACGATGACTTGAGGAGAATTCCGCCCGTGGGGCCCGGAACGTCGCTGATCATCAGAGTGCTCTGGCCGACCGATTGGATCACGATCGCCTGCACCCCCGGCGGTGCGGCCAAGGCCATGGCCGGAACCTCCGCCGCGGAACCCCAGAAGCAGCCTGACCAGATGGGGTAATCGCTGTTCCCTTGTTCAAACTCCACCCATACGCTGGCGCCCACCGGCGGGACCGCCACCGATCCGGATTGGGCTCCCGCAAAAGGGGCGCAGGGCATCGCCCACGTCGAGGGCAGCACATTGGAGACGTCAGGCACTTGCACCATCAGCCGCCCCATCTGCATGGGATCAACATTGTTGATAACCGTGCCGCGATACTTCCCGAAAAAGTTGCCCACGATGAGTCCCTCTCCCCTGCCGTTGCTGTTGCATTCGGAAGATGCGTTTATGTAGCGCCGACCTTTAGGTCGGTATGTGCCGGGCTAAAGCCCGGCGCTACATCGGACACTAGTATGGCGCCGTAGGTACCACCGGCACGTTGGAAACGAGCGCGTTCCGTTTCAAAGTGAAACTCTGTTTGTATTCTCCAAGTTTGATTTGGTGTTTGGTGCTGTCCACGTAATACAGCCCGTCAAAGGCCAGTCCGGCGCCCCGCACCCCGACCAACTGCCGAGCTTGCAGGATTCCTCCGTAGCGCAAAACACTGATCGTGCCATCCCCGGATACCACGTCGGCGGTCTCCGATGCCCTGGCCATTCCCACCATCATCGCCTGCGCCGGCGGCAGCTTCGCCGTATCCTTCAACTCCTCGGTCTTCTGAGGTATGGGCACCACCACCCCCATGGGCGGATCGAGAGGATTCACGCCCGGGATAGCGATGGGCAAAGTCGCCCCCGTGGTCTGATCCTGGATGTAGATGATGGGGGTGACGGCGTTCTGGGGTTCGTAGCGAAAATTCAAGCTCTCCACGTTGGTCCAGGTATCCATGTTGACGTTTAAAGCCGGTTGCGGGACGCCGATCTTGACTTGCGGCCCCCAGTAAGCCTGGCTCATTCCCGGCAGCGGCCCCGGTTCCAGATAGAACACGTAGCCGGCTTCTTTCGCCAACTGCTGGATGTAGGCCAAATCCGTACCTTTTTGACTCGCGGTCTTTACCGGCGGTACTTCGACGTCGGGAGTGATGACCGGAACGACATTCGGCACGATGCCGAACATGGCGTATTTGCCCAGAATCGTCAGCACTCGAAGGTCCGGCGTCATGGCGGGGAAGGGAATTCCTGAATTGTCGGTCAAATCCATGAGGGCGGTAAGGTCTTCGCCCGTTATCACCAATTGCGAGGACCCTTGCATCGCATCCGGCACCACCTCCGTGTGCTTCACCATGCCGTCCATAATCACTTGCGGCAAACCGCCAAAAGCCGCGACCAGGATCACGCGGACCAGGGGAATCGGCGCCCCCATGGTGAGCAGGAAGAAAAGTTGCAGCGGCGAGCTATTCGCCAGCGTGAAGTTAAGCTGAAATCCGCTCTTGCCGGTAGCGGAGACATTGACCTCGACGGAAGTCAAGGCATCCATCAGCGGTTTGGGGGCGGGAACCGCCTCCACCGCACCGGTCAGGACAGTCAGGTACAGCGGACTACCCATTGCGCGCTCCCGAGGGAATTCCCGAAGCCAGCGGGATTTGGATGGTGCTCCCCACCTGCGCGGTCAGCTCGTCGGGATCGGTGGCTCCATTCGCGTCGCAGATGGTCCAATAGAGGAAGGGGCTGCCCAGGTACTTTTGCGCCAGGTTGTCCAAGCGATCGCCGTCCACGATCACATAGTTCTGGAGCGACCTGTAGATGCCCGGTTGGGGAATGATGCGGCGCTCGAAATACGCCACCTGCACACCATCGGGGCGTGTGTAGAATTCGATGGGCGTGCCGTAATAGCGGCTGTTGGGATAGGTCGGCCCCCCTGTACCCGCCGCGGCGAGGACCATCGATTGCATTGCGCTATCCATTGAATCGGTCTCCCATGAATCGAAGTAGCGCTGACCTTTAGGTCAGCACCTGCCGACCTAAAGGTCGGCGCTACATCACAGCGAAAGCAACGAGAGCGCTTCCTTCTCCATCTGGTAAACCATGTAGAGCGCGCCCGCCGGAGTCATGAATCCCACGTCATTCACATTCAAAACCCGCATGCTCAGCGCCACCTTGGCGCGGATGGGGTTCAGTTGTGGGTCAAACGCTTCCTCGGTAATAGTAAGGTCAGTAATAAGCACGGGTGTGATGCGCGTCTTGCTCCAAACAAAAAGTGTAAGAGCCGATTCCATGGGCAGAATTTCAATCGTGCCCAGATAAGACAGCACCTCATTGGCGATCAGCACCGCGCTGGAGGGATACACCAGCAATTCCAAAGCTGCCAATTGCGGTTGGATCCCGAACTCCATCGTGATGGGATTGCTGGCGGCAAGCTGGTCGGTGGCATCGATCTCGACCGTGCATGTGATCGTCTCGATGGGCGGACCTTTCAGCCGGAATATTTCGGTCCGATCCGGCTCTGGACCGACACTTTGGGGCTTCAGGCTGCGTGTCACCTCGTCCGGGTTGTACTGAAACGGGATAATGCCCAGAGGAACCCCGATGTTGGGATCGAGTGAGACAATCGCGCCCTTCAGCAAAATCGGCGAAATATTGGGCATTTAAAGCTCCTTACCGCATCCTGCCTAATGCCTTCTGCTTCCTGCCTTCTGTCTACTGGCTTCCACCCGGTGTGCTTTGGCCTTTCTCTTTGAGTGCCGCCTCGACGGCATTCTGAATCGCGGTCTGCCCCTTGGAATCAACTCCCCAAGCTCCCAAAGCCGCCCCCAGCCCGCTGGTGATGCCTTTCACCACGGCAGCGTGGGCCAGGTCCCTCGCTTTATCTTGAACATCCTTGGGTAGCCCTTTGGTTACGGCCCTCACCACCGGGTCCACAATCTTTTCATTCACCACATCAAGCGCCGATTTCGGCTGCGTGCCCTTGGGGGGAGGCGGCAGCGGCTTCCAGAAGTCCGGTGGCAGCGAAGGCTTTTGCGGCGTGGGCGGTTCCGGCTTGATGCACAGGTTGGGGAATTGCGTGCAGAAGTCTCCGGAAACCTTCGGCACAAGTCTAGGCACATCGGGCTCCACCTTTTGTGGAGCCGGGGGGGCAGCGGGAGCCTGCGGAGCAGAGGGGGCCGCCGCTTCAAACTTCACCTCGGCGCGCCGATTACGCGGGTTGTCTTTTTTCCCCGAGTCATCCACGGGTTCCGACTGACCCTTGGTTTCCGTCGAAATTTTCTCCGCCGGTACCCCCATCTTGACCAAGGCATCCCGCGTTGATTCGGCTCGGCGCATGCCCAGCCCGATGTTATCAGCCTCATTACCTTGCGCGTCGGTATGGCCGACCACCAGCACCTTGGAATCAGGGTGCTCCTTCAGGGAGGCTTGAATGCGCGTGGCGATGACTTGCAGCTTGGCCAGGTTGGCGGAACTGATTTCCGCGCGGCCCGTGGCGAATCCGTCGATCGTGTTGGGGCCGGCTCCCACGCCGGGAACGGGTGCGGCGCTGGGCGCAGGTTTGGGAGCGGTGCCCGGGGCCGGTTGACGACTCAATCCCAACGTTGCGCTGGAAGCGACGCTCACGTCCCGGCCGTCGAGGGCGGCCCGCGAGACGGCCTCCGCCTCCCCTTCCAATCGACCCTCGGATGGTCCCGATTCCCGCCGGGACGTTCCCCCCGCCTGCTGGATGGTATGCGTCAACTCATGCGCGATCAGCCGCTGGCCATCGCCGGAGGCGGGCTGGTATTGTCCGCGGCCAAACACCACATCGTCTCCCACCGTATAGGCGAGGGCATTCACGGCGCGCGCGGAGTCCGCCGCCCGCGCATCCGTATGCACTCTGACGCGGCTGAAATCATGACCAAAGCGCGGTTCCAGGACGGCGCGCGTCGAGGCATCCAGGGGCTGGCCCGTCGAGCGCAGTACGTCGTGGACAATAGGGGGAACCGAAGCAGGGGCAGCCTGCCCAGTTGCCGAGCGTTGAAGCGACGCCTTCTTCTTGCACTCCGCGCATTCACCTCCGGCCGAAGCGTTCCCCCCGCAGGCACACTTGCCTTGAAGCGCCCGGGACCGGATCGGGGTGATGCTTGACGTGCTCAAGCGGATTGGATTTTTGTCTGGCATAATCTTGGGACAGCGGGCTAATCACAGAATTCCGATTTTTCTACGCCCACATCCACTTCATTCCCCAACTCTCCCCGGAGATAATTGGCCACCACATCATTGGAAACGATCATGCGGTACTGCAAACCACAATCCTGGACCACCCGGAGGTGCCTGCGGATCTGCTCGAGTGCTTCGTCCATGGCGCGTATGGCCCACTGCTCACCCCTCTGGGCAGCCTGAACTTTGCTCAACAGGCCGCATTTGCACTCATAGGCATCTGTCCCCCGGATGGCATCGAAGTAGGCGGTGCCCGACGCCCCGTTGGTCCGGTACTCACAAGGGTCATGGGTAACCTGCTCGCAAAACAGATCGGCCACGGGATCGCCGCCTGAATGCTGCGTGGTAGCGGTCATCTTGCATTTATCCGTGTTAAGGCGCTTGACTGTTTCCGCGCATTCCTGCGGAACGTTGCTAGGCGACGGGGCGGGTGTAGGTGAGGGAGAGGGAGAGGGCGAGGGAGCAGGTGCGGGAGAGGGCGAGGGCGCAGGCTGCTTGGCCGCATCGTCCTTAGAATAGTAATAGTACCCTACCGCCACCACCACCACGACCACCACCACCGCCGCCAGAATGGCCCATCCCACCGGGCCTAAGCCTAAGAAGGTGGCGCCCGCAGTTTCGACCGCCGTTTCTTCGGCGGCCGTTTCGACGCCCAGCTTCGTGATCTCGCGGATCCCCGACACGACCTCTTCTTCTTCGAATGCCTGCGAGGCGGGGTCAGCCAACTGCCGGTAGACTCCCAACTCGGCGGGCATGAAATGAGAGGTGACGGTCCGGCCCGACATGACCGCCGCGGCGACGCGATCGGCTTCCAATTCGGCGGTGTCCTGGGGATGGCTGATCTCCAGCGATTTCGTCGCGACCGCCGTGGGTGTGCTTTCCGAGACTGCGACCGCCGGCGGTTGCACGTTGGCGGGCGCCAATCCGCTGGAAGCGGCTTTCAAATTCGCCGGAGTAAATTTCGCCAGCACGCCCGCGGACAGGCGGTCGTCGCCCTTGGCGGCCACCTGGCGCAGCGCGCTGGCGCCCTTCCGCGCCGTGCCAATATTGCGGCGGATGGCATCGACATCGGCCCCGCCTCCCGCACTGTTCAGCCGTGCGTCAGCTCGCTGGGCATAGTTTTCAATGACGCTGGCCAGATTCGTAAGACTATTGGAGGCGTTGCCTTGCGCTTTGCCGGTCGGCGGCGCGGGATCGGCAGCTTGGCGCGAAAGGACGGGGATCTGCTGTACCACGTGGGTGAGCTCATGCGCCAGCAGGGACCGTCCGGCGCTGGTGTTGGGCGCGTAGCGGCCGCTGGCGAAAACGATGTCGGAGCCGACGGTATAGGCGGCTGCCCCCACCGCTCGGGAAGAGGCGGCGGCCCGCGAATCCATGTGCACGCGCACCTTGCCGAAATCGTATCCGAAGCGCGGTTCGAAAAAAGCGCGAGTCTGCGAGTCAAGGGGCTGGCCCGGAGAACGTAAAACCTCGTTTACCAGGGGTGGGGCGGTGGTGGGATCATCACCATAGTCCCCGCGACGCCGCATAACCTTTTTCTTCTTCTTGCACTCATCGCACTCTCCGCCCGAAGAGCCCGACCCACTCCCCGAGCCGCCCGATCCTCCGCAAGCGCACTTGCGCTGCAAAGTTCCGTAGGGCGTCGGGGTTATTTGCCGCGGCGCCGCGGCATTTTCGGTCGGGGGCAAATCGAGCGGATTATCAGGCGTCAGATAACCGCCTGGACTTTTCGGCGCCGGGTTGGCGCCAGGGCTGTTCGGCGTCGGGTTGGCGCCCGGAGCTTGGCCGCCGCCGGGGGAGCGCGTGACCATCGCCTGCCCATTGCTCCCCTTGGTTACCCGCACTGTGCCATCCGTGCCGAGCATGTCGAAGGTCTCCGGCACTGTGGTGAACACGATACCGGGCCCCCCAACTCCAAATCCGGGCCGTGTAGCACGGTATCGGGTAGGGATCGCCCACTCGTAGTGGCCTTGCTCCCACGGGGGCAGGTAGGTCGGCCGCGGCGTTGGAACCCGCCAGAACGCATGATCATTCAACGAGTTGCCATTGAGGCTGACCCAGTTTGGATTGCGGGCGGGGCCGGTGTGGTCGAGATTGGCGCCAGCCTGCTTTACCTTTTTGAAATAGCCACTGACCCCGGTGGCCGGAGTCTCATCCTCCAGGTGTTGGACATTGTCAAAGCTGACGTTGAGCGGCTGCAATGTCATGCTCAGCATCATTCCTGCTCCCTCTGTTCCGGCAGGGATAGAATCTTCCGACGTCTTTTTAACCGAGACCGCACTCGGCGCCACGGTCTTTATTGTGGTCGAGACGCTTTGCCCAGAGCTTGTTAATGTCGCGGTGATCGTCGCGTCCCCGGCTGGTTCGGGCGCCGCCCAGGTAAAAGTCCGGGCAGCGGTCGCAGAGGTCGGCGTGCCGGCCGTGGCTGTCCAGTTTGCCGGGGTGCCGGCGAAATCGACCACACCTGGCAATGTCTGCGGAATGAAATCGACCAGTTCTCCGGGGCCCACCGTTTGGCGGTCATTGCCAGTCCCGTCGGGTGCGGCCGCCCGTGCCATCGTCATCATCGACAGAGAGCCGGGTTGCGTCGTCGCCGTCCCGGGAGCCGCAGGGGGTCCGGCGGGGTTAGTTTGGACGGGAGAGGTTTGCCCCGCGAATGCCTGCTTATTGGTGTTCGGCTCGTCCTGATTGCCGGAATCTGCGGACATCGTGTAGCCGCCGGCTGCACGGGCGCGCGGCAGAGGGGAGGCGGTGGCAATGGGAGAATTTGTCCCTGGGGCGTAGGCGCTTGCGCCCAACACAACCTGATTGCTTACTGTTTTGGATTTCGCGCTGGCTGCGGACGCTGATTCCGCTGCTTTCGAATCGTCATCCACGCGCACCTTGCGGAAATCGTGTCCGAAGCGCGGCTCCCTGAATGTACGCGTGGCCGCGTCCAGCGGCTGGCCAAGCGAGCCGAGTACATCCGGCACGCTGGGGGACGCGGTGGCTGACTCGGTCTTGCCGAGGGCATAACGGTGCAAGGTCTCTTTCTTCTTCTTGCACTCCGGGCAGTCACCCCCCGATTGCCCAGATCCGCCCCCCGCGCCCGCCGATCCTCCGCAGGCGCATTTCCGCTGCAAGGTTCCGAAAGGCGCAGGGGTGAGGGGCCGCCCCGGAGTAGCGGCGGGCTTGATCGGGATTTGCTCTCGCATGCTCATGGAATCAATCTGCTCGCGAGTGCTTTAGACCTCCCCGAAGGGGAGGAATATCATTAGCCGTAGGTGGAACCTACGGATCGAGACGATAATGAAAGAATCCTTCCGACCCCGAAGGGGTCGACGTGTTCGACCCCTTCGGGGTCGGAAACTGATATTCGGGGCTTCGTTTCCGTAGGTTTCACCTACGGCTAATGATATTGTTCCCCTTCGGGGAACACGACCCGTCGAGCCAGCAAGCTGACCGGTGGGAAAGCGCCCGCTGCATACAGCCGACTGCTTACTGCCTATTGCCCAATGCCAACTGCCTGCTGCCGACTGCCCACTGCCCACTTCTCTTCAGTCTGGCCGAAGCCCGGAAAGATTGTCGCAAGCTCCGAAAGACGGCTTGCGCGATTTCCGTCCCGGCCGCCTGAGGCTTGGCGCCTCCCGTGACTTTGAACGCCCCACCATTAATTCGTCCGAGGGTAATTGAATTCTCCCGTAATCGAGGCAGGCCGCTCTCGCCCATCAGCCGCGCCAGTTCACTTTCCACGGCGCGAGCAATTCTATGGCGATCGCCGTGGGCAAAGCCGTGCAACACGAGTTCCTCGATCTGCACGTTAACTGAGTCGCGAGCTTGCGGCCCGTCTGCGGGTTGTGGTGCGATCTTCACGAACTGCTCTCCTTGTCCTATCAAACGTAGCGCTGACCTTCAGGTCAGCACCTCGGGCGCGCGGGAACAATGCCGACCTGAAGGTCGGCGCTACGTTCAAAATCGCATATCGATATTCGCAAATCACCCATCACAAATCGTCAACCGTCAATCGACCGTTGCTCAATGATCCAATGACCCGATGAATCAATGACCCGATTTTCAGACCCACCCCGCGGTTTCCGCATCGGTCAACGGGCGTTCGATTTTTGTAAATTCGCTGCGCGCGGCAGAGAGCAGGTGCGCCATGCGCACCGGTTCGCCCGCATCCGCCGCGAGAAAGGCCGCGCCCATAGCGATGTTGTAAATATTCCCTCCGGCGGCGCTCAAGCGCGCCAGCCGATCGATGCGCAGACCCTCGGTGGGCGTCGCCCCGGGAAAAACCCGCCGCCAGATTTCCGCCCGTTGCGCGGCTTCCGGAAAGGGGAACTCGACTACAAATCGAATCCGGCGCAGAAAAGCAAAGTCCAGGGCCTCTTTCCGATTGGTGGTCAAAATCGCCAGGCCGCGATAGGCTTCCATTCGTTGCAGCAGGTATCCAACTTCAATGTTGGCATAGCGATCATGACTGTCCTTCACCTCGCTGCGTTTGCCGAAGAGGGCGTCCGCCTCGTCAAACAGCAGGATGGCCGCGCCTCCTTCCGCCGCATCAAACACCCGGCGCAGGTTTTTCTCCGTCTCGCCAATATACTTGCTGACCACCTGGCTCAGGTCGATGCGGTACAGATCGAGCCGCAGTTCGTTCGCCAGTACCTCGCCGGCCATGGTCTTGCCGGTGCCGCTGGGACCCGCAAATAAGGCGCTGATTCCCAAACCACGCGAACCTTTGGAGGCAAAGCCCCAGGTCTGGTAGACCTTGCGGCGCTGCCGAACGTGCAAGGCAATCTGGCGCAGAAGGTGCTTCGGCGTTTCCGGCAGCACCAGGTCATCCCACCCGGCAGCGGGCTCAATGCGCTGTGCCAATCCGTCCAAGCGGGGCCGAGCCTGCATGCGGCAGGCATCCCACAAGGCTGCGGCCAGTTGGTCCGCGGGTGCCGTCGTAGCGCCGGGCTTTAGCCCGGCACTTGGCGATTCCATATCGGCGACGTTTAGATCGGCAGGTGCTGCCGTCGTAGCGCCGGCCTTTAGGCCGGCACTCGGCGGTTCCATATCGCCGACGTTTAGATCGGCAAGTGCCGGGCTAAAGCCCGGCGCTACAAATGCTGCACCTGGCGCCAGCGCCTGCGCCACGGCGGCGTGAATGCTGCCGGCGCTCAAGTTGAACTGGGTCACCAGCGTCTCCACCCTCCCATCGAGGGCCCCGGCCGCCGCACCTAGCGCTTCCTTCCAAACCTGGGCTTGCTCCGCCGAGGTCGCCTTGGGCACTTCGAAGGAGAGGAGCCGGCGCTCGACCGGCTTGTTCCGTTCCCGGGTCGAGATCAGGAGAGGACTGCGCAACGTTTCCACCAACCGTTTGAGGGCTGCGTCCCCCTGCGCATCCGGGGTTTCCGCTTCATCGTATTCCAGCAGCAAACCGCTCGGATCGAGGGCCGCCTCGCGCTCCCAAAGCCGGATGAAGAGGTCAATATCCGCTGCCCCGCGGGGCGCGGCCTGAGTCGGCATGACGCGCAGGTGGAGGCCCAGCAGGGAACACGCCGTGGCGGCGACCGCTCGCTTACTGCCCAGATCAATGCCACACAATTGCACCGCCGGCCACATCGATTGCCCATGGGTTCGCAACCAACTGCAAGCCACTTGTTCCGCCACGACGCGATGCGACGCCGGCAATGCGTCACTCGCACTCCAGGGTTCCGTGGGACCACGCAAACGCTCATCGATAGCGGGCATCCCGGCTAGATAGTGGAGAATCCGCTCGTCGATCCGGAGCGGGCTGGTGGTCAGCGTGTCGCCGGACGTCACCTCGACGAGGCGCCAAAAGCGCAAAGGCCGCGACGGCAACAGCGCGCTCCAATGCGCATCCTCGAACGCGGCGAGCGCCAGGCTGAAGGTGGGGAGCGATGGATTCTTGTTGATTGCGGCGATGAGGCCGGCGAATCGGGAATCAAGTTCCACCCCCGCGCACATCAGCAAAATCGTGCGTTCAAAACGGGTAAGTCCGAAGGTGGCCGAGAGAGCTTCAAGCGCGGGCGGGGCGGGCATTGAGGCCCGGACTTCATCCAGGATGGCCCGCTCTGGTAGGGGCAACCCAGGTGGTTGCCCGAGGGCGCCCACGAGGGGCGCCCCTACGTCCGGCGGCGCAAGAAGTTTCTCCAGCATGGCGCGCACTTCCGCGAGCTCTGCCATCAGGTAGAGCTGGTTCGCCTCTTCCCAACTCTGGACGGTGGTTTCGCTCATGTGATCGTCACCGTGGGGCCGAAACTCGAGCTCGTCGGGTCCAGGTTTAACAGACTCTCCGCTCCGTCAATCGCCACCCTTATGAAATAACTCGTACCACCTGCCTGAACGCCGGTAATCGGAAACGTCAGGGAAGTTGCGCTCGCGGTGAGCGGGGGAATGGTGAATGTGTATGCCGCCACCGGCGAGGGAGGCGGGAGGGTCGCTTCATTCAGCAACAGCGTGATGCACTGGTCCGGTTCCACCGCCGGCGAGATGTTGACGGTAATCTCGGTGGAGGTGGCCGTCACCGGCGTGATGACCGGGTGCAACACCATCGCCGCCACGTTGGATTGAAAGCCCGGATGTGCTTGGGGCGGCGTGCCCATCTCCAATTGTTGAATAACTTGCACGCCGAGCAAGCCCGCTTCCACGCCGGCGGGAACCGGGAGAGTGATGGTGGTATTGGTCACTTGCGTCGAGGGCGGCACCACAACCAATTCTCCCAACTGCACGCTGGTGAGATCGCTCGCCAGGTGACTGCCCTGGATCAGTAATGTGCTGGTGGGGAGGATCGGCACATTAGCCCCCGCCTGGTTGATAACCTGGTTGATGACCGGCTGCTCGAACGGCAACACATAGATGTTCCTCGCCTGGACCGGCAAGGCTTCCTGCCCGATGTCGCTGCTCTCAATCAGGACCACCGAGGCTTGATAGGCAACCGACAAACTGTATTCAACTTGGAAGAACGCCGACCACAGCTTGGTGAACTCTTCCAGTGATAACGCCGTAGGAGTGAACCTGATCCGCTCGATCTGGGTGTCGAGGCCGGAGCCGCTCAAAAAGCTATATGCACTAACCGCAGCTTGGATATTCTGCGTTGAAAGCAGCGGCTGGGCATCCAGCGCGCTGGCCACGGCACCCAGCATCCGCTGGGGCTCGAGCTTCTCGTCGCTACCGCGAAAGGTAATCAAATAATGGAGATCCAGCGCCGTCAGGGGCGTCTTCACCAGCGTGCCATCGCCGCGCCGGGTGGGCACGTCAACATTGCGATAGGCGGCGTTAGGAGTTACCCGGTAAAGGTAGACATTGGCCACCGGGCTTTTTGTGCCGGAGCCCTTGCCGTCAGGGCGGCTGAATCCTACGCTGGCGCCCGTCACGGCGTTCTGGAGGGGAGGCTGCAACACTTGCTGGAGTGCGGCGGTCACCGTCGCGATGGCCAGATAGTTGCTCATCGCCTCCCCCGATTCCGCTGGTTCAAATAGTCATCGAGCGACACCGTGGGCCGCGACCGGGGAGCCGGAGGGCGGCGAGCGGGTGCCTCGGGAAAGACCGCTCGCACTTCGACCCTGCCAATCGATACCTGAATGGACGGCTGGGAGGGTCTGGCGGATTGAACTGGCTCCGGGCTTTTTATTCCTCTTGTTCCTTCCGCGCGTGACGGCAACGGCGGACGGATCGAACCTGCGGCTTGCGGTGGCAGGTGAGCTAGCAATGATGGCGGTGCTGGGAGGTTGACCACCGTTTTGATGGGGGCGTGTTGAGGATCTTCATCATGCTTGCGAGGCGGCTCGATCGGGGGGTTGAACTTAAGCGTGACGGGAGATTCTTGATGATCTCTACGTTCTGGATCCACGGGCGGGTTCATGACGCGCGCGACGAGGGAATCTGGATGAGTCACAAGCAATGGCTCGAGCCTGCCACGCGGTGGGGCCGTCCGAGGATGACGATCCTCGTGGGGGATGGATGCTTCGATGGGGACAGACTTGATGTCGGGCGAGCGAGGTGGGCGGACAAGTTCTTGCTGGGTTACGCCCCCCGCATCGGTGATGCTCGTAGCCGTTTCCCTGCGCGAGGGGTCCTTATGGTTGACCATCAATTCGCTCACGTCGGGTTGGGCTATTGCCGATGGGAGGATTGGCTCGAGCGACCTGCGCTGTAAACTTTTTAGGCCATTCGACGGGCCTTGGCGGCCGGGAAGTGGGTTGGCGGCAATTATTCCGGGGCGGGTTCCGGGGCGCGGGGTTAACGTCGCTGGCTGGGCTGGAGGCCTGACCCCTTCGGTTGGCTGCTCCTCGGCGGCTTCGTCAACGGGCTGCCCCTGTTGCGTCCTTGGGCTCTTCGCCAGTGGATTGTTTCTTTGGGTGATAGGGGTGGGGTTAGCTTCATCCTCGTGCCCAGTTTCAACCGGCGATTCAGAACTGGCATCCCCCGTGGGGGAGGGGGGGCGGGTTCCCAGCAGACCGCTGCCGCGCTGGTAAGGCTCAAAAAGGGAAGGAAGGCGGGGTCGGACAACTTCCGAGGTGCCGCGGCTCCTGCTCAACAGGTTGGTCAGGAAATCGCTCATGCCCCCACCATTTCCAGGTAGAACTGCCGCCGCGTCGGGCTAAGAGTCAGAATGTCCCGTTCCGACCAGCCATAAGCCCGCGCCAAAGTGTGCACGTCACTCAAAATCCGCCAAGCCCAAACCTCGATTTCGGTCCAGAGGAACGACACAATGTCAAAAAGCACACGCCACCGGTGCTCACAAGACGGACAGGTGAGGCTCAATTGAATGTCCGCCAAGGGGTCGGCCTCAGCCAAGGACTTAATGACGCTTTCGACGATTTCGGGCGGCAATTTGTCCGACTCTACCGGCACACCCCCCTGCTGGACCGACAGCAGACAACGGTCGAGAAACGGCGTAGTGCCCCCATTTGCTACGTATCCACTTATGGCGATCAGATCGAGACTCGTCGGAAGGCGGAAAGTCATTTTGAAATCGGCGATGTTCAGGGTGGTTTCACCTTGTTGTGCCCGCTGAGAATTGGCCAGCATCTCGCGGGTATCCAAGGTCAACTCCAGCCGTTCCCGACAGTCTGGGCAGACGACCACGGCGTCCATCCGGGGACCCCAAAGTTCCTCCCTTAACGTCAATAGCCTGGCATCTCTTTGACCGATGCTAAGTGCAGCCAAGTGGTCCCATGAATCATCCGGGCAGGCGGCCGCCAATAACGCCAGCGCTCGCTCCATCAGCGCTTGGGTGAACCCAGCCTCCCAAACCTCCAACAGTTCTCCCGCCGATAGCGCTCGCATGGCAGCTATTGCCCAGTGGGAACGTTAAAGGAGGGTTCCGGCTGTTCGGTCACGGAGATGTCACGTTCCCAACCCTCGTTCTCCAGTTTAATGTGCTGGATAGCGACGGCGTTGGCATTGGCATCGAGATCCGGCAACGCCACCCACTCCGATACCCAACAGCGGTAGACGAAGTACGCTTGGACCTTCTGGCCTGCCTCGTTGTAAAGTTCGATGATGATGTCCTTGCGGAAATCCGCCAGCGAGACTTCCGCACCCAAGGCGGCGCCAAGTTGCCAAACCTTGCCGGCCCACAGCTCAAAAGCCGTGTCGAAGGTCACGCCGCGTTCCAGAGTAATAGCGTCAAACTCATTGCGGCCCGGCGACTTTCGACTGGTCGAGGGATCACCTCCCTCGCGATGCTTCACCACCTCGGTGGTGCGCTTGAGGCCGGTGACCTTGCTGATCCCCGCCACGTATTTCCCGTCCCACTTAACTTGGAACTTGAAATTCTTGTAGGGATCGTGACGTTGGGGGTTAACGGTAAATTCTGCCATCTGATTCCTCCCTAGCTTCCAGTTTGCCCGGCCATCTGTTGGATTTGGATGATTACGAACTCCGCCGGTTCGAGTGGCGCGAAGCCCACCACGATATTGACGATCCCGTTATCGATGTCGGTCTGCGTGGTCGTTTCGTTGTCGCACTTCACAAAGTAGGCTTGCGACGGAGTTGATCCCTGAAAGTAACCCTGAATGAAGAGATTTTGCATAAATGAGCCGATGTTGAGCCGGATGGCCGACCACAGCGGCTCATCGTTGGGCTCAAAAACCACCCATTGCGTTCCCTGGTAGAGGCTGGCTTCGAGGAACAAGGCGACACGGCGAACCGGCACATATTTCCACTGACTCGTCTCCGCGTCGGCTCCCACCAGAGTGCGAGCACCCCAGAGGACGGAGCCATACACCGGGAACGTACGGAAGCAATTCAAGCCGAGCGGATTGAGAACGCCATTCTCGGCGTCGCTCATCTTGTAAACCAGACTTTGGACCCCCGCCAGCGTTGCCGCCGTTCCGGCAGGCGCTTTCCACACGCCGCGGTTGGTGTCAGTTTGTGCGTACACTCCTGCCACCACTCCGCAGGGGGCGAAGGTACGAAGGTTGTAATTGTTGAGCGGATCGGGCAGCCGCAGCCGGGGGAAGAATGCCGCGCCATTCGGATCGTTCACCGTGAGCCCGCTGGTCTTCCAATCCACGGCGGCAGGCACGGTGTTGACGTAAGGGGGGCAATCCAGCAAGAGAAACGCCAGCTTGCTGTCGCACAGGGCGATGGCCGCGCTATAGATGGCGTTGGGATCGACGCTACTATCGAGCACGGCGGGATTGCCCGCCATTGCCCGGGTGGCGTCGGGAATGCATAGTAGATTGAATTGATCCACATTTTGCAAAGCGTAAATGCCGGTGAACGCGCCCGGGTCACCGATGAGTTGCGCCGTTCCGGGAAGTCCGCTGCCATCCGAGCCGGCCGTCGAACTCGTTTCCTGCCCGGCCCAGACCAAGTGTGTGGCGGTGGAGTTGGTTAAGGTCGCACCCGTGTAATTCGAGGCCAGGGTCAGACCCGTACCCGAGACGGTACTGACTTGATAAGGCGTCTGGGTCACGTCCGATCCAAACACCACCCATTCACCTGGCAGGGTCGTTGGAAACGCGACGCTTCCCGTGACCGAATTTGAGCCCGTCGAGACGTCCACCGTCCCTGCCAGCGCGACGTTATTGACGGTTCCGTTGCCAGTTCCAAGTGCGTAGTGCGCCACATTCAAACTGCTCGGTGCATTGAGGCCCAAGGCGAAGGAAGCGTCCAGCAGTCCGCTATTAGACGAAGGCGTGGTGAGGATTATCACCGCATCAGGGAACTGCGGAAGCATGGCGTTGACCCTGATGGCCTGGCCCGCTCCCGTTCCTGATACCGAGCAAACGACAGAGGCTCCCTGCATCTGGACGGCCAGCGCACTATTGAGGGCTTTCTGGAGTTGGGAAGCCAATCCCGAAACAGTTTGCGGGAGCGGCGTTTTGTTCGCGAATACCGTTACCGAGATGGGCAGGGGCGAGGGCGGGGTTGTCGGGGAAATCACATTCAGTTGGACACCATAATTTCCCTGCGCCGCGGTGTTCACGGCGGTTGCCGTCGAATTTGGACCCGAGGCACTCTGGCCCGCGTATATCATGGTTAGGGTAAGGCTCGTATTGCTGGCGATCGAACTGACCTGGTAAAGCGTATTGGTGGAGTCCGCGGCAAACACCAGTGACTGGCCGACCGTGAGCGCCGTCGTGAAGGTCGTGCCGGATCCCGTAACTGCGGTCGAACCGTTCGTCAAGGCCACGGTTCCATTCAATTTGTTGGCAATCACCGCGGTGGTGGTTGCGGAAGGCTCGGCGTAGGCCGTCTTCAGGGTTAGGGTACTGCCGGAGATGGCGCTGATCTGGTAAGGCGTAAGGGTTGGGTCGGAGGCGAACACCAGCCATTGGTTGAGGCTTAGATCGGTGGTGACGGGATTGCCGGCCCGGGTAACCGTATCGGAACCATTGGTCAGAGCCATGGTCCCGGCCACCACGGTTCCGCCAAACAGAATGTCCACCGCGGTCACTACCGGCGGCGTACCCACGATACCTGACATTGCCGGGGGGAGCGTGGGGGTTGGGCTTCCCACGACAACATTCACCAGTTGCGAGCCATTATCAACATCGTTGACCACGTTCATGACGTAGTTGTTATAAGTATTGTTAAGAGTTACGTTGGGAAATCTCTCGATGGTGCCATCGACCAGATCGTTGATGGTCAGGTTGAACGCGAGGGGGTCGGTAATCACCACGGCGGTGGTCGTCGTCGAGGCTAAAATGTAGGGATTGGCCAGGGTCAGGCTGGTATTGCTGGTGATGGCGCTGATCTGGTAAGGCGTTTGGGTGGGATCCGATGCGAACACCAGCCACTGGCCTACCTCCACCGTGGTAAGGAACCCCGTCCCGGTGACGGTCTTCAAGCCATTCGTCAGCACCACATTACCGGCCAAAGCCTGGTACAAGCCGTTGTAGTCCACATCGATCAGCAATTCGCCATTCGCCCAGGCGCCGCTGCTCAGGGCGGTGAAGGTCATCTCGCCAAAAACCACGTTGGCGCCCGAGGCGCCGATGCATGGCACCCGGACGACATAGGCCTGAGTGCCACCGTTGGCGAAGAACTGTTGCACGGCATAACTCAGCTCGCTATTGGAGGCGAGCCCCCCAAACAAACGTTCATAATCGGAAAAGCTGAAAATTTCCTGGGCGCGCTGATCGATGCCGCGGGCCGTGTAACCTACAAATGCGCCGATCGACGTCGCGACTCCCGTAATCGGGTGGACGGCACTCGGTAATTCCTGAATGTATACACCAGGGTAAGTGGGATTTACCGCCATTTGTCATCTCCTCTAGTCATTCATTGGCTCACGCACTCTGCCGGGCACGATGGGCGCACGCACTTTCCCAGTCTGAAGACTCGCCGCCCTACTGCAGCCTGTTTTCCGGCGGTCCGGGCTTAGCGAGCTTGAGCTTCTCCACGGGCACAACCATGCTTAGACCATTGTCGAGCTCGACGACCGCGAAGGCGTGATGCATCAAACCCGAATCGGAAAAATCCACAATCACACCATCCGTTTCTGTGTCACCTGAAGATCCGTGCGACGGGTCTTCTGGGCTCGTCAGGAACACATCAGAAATCCGAAAACGGACCCTTGTCCCTTTGTCCGTGGGATAACTCCTCCTTATAGATATTTTCTTCCGATGCCCTGCCTGCCGGAGTCTTGGTGCGGTGCAATCAAGATGCCGCACCGGATTATCGCGTCGTCTGTGTGGTAAGCGGAGGGCCCCTCGCTTCTGGGAATAGCAGAATCGCAAGGGGTTGCACACTACGATTCACACCGGTCGTAGACCGAATCAAATACGATCTTCCCGGGAGGCGCCAAGCCGTTATCTGCAAAAACTGGCGGTGGAGAGTGCGGAGAGAACAGGGGGCAAGCCGCGAGTCCAACCTGGGTCGGCAAGCAAGTCCGCAGAACTTGGGGTGTTTGCGTGGTAGGGAAAGCAACCTGAAAGAACTGGCAGTTCAACTGCAAGGTCTTGCAGTCTTCAAGGCATGTTCACGAACTACGGCGGTCGCGCAGAGCGTAGGTCCGAATCTTATGGTAAAGGGTGCGCTCACTGGTGCGTAAGCGTTGGGCAACTTCCCGGCGGGTGCGGCCTCCGATATTCAAAGCCGCTTGCAGAACCCTCCGTTCCAATTGTTGAATGGCCTGCGCGTAAGGAATGCCCTGGGCGGAAATTGCACCCCATACCTTGCTGGCTGCCTCCTCTAGCAGATCCGTGTTCTCTTCCGCTTTGGCTTCACCCAACTGGCGGTACCAATCCGCCAATTCGAGCGAGGTGCCGCCCACTTTCGCGAAGAGCATCCGTTGGACGTCGTTCTCCAGTTCGCGTACGTTGCCGGGATAGGAGCGCAATTGCAAAAGGGTCACAAGCTCGGGCTCCAGCCTCTCGATCGGGTGGTAGATAGCTCGATGACGGTGCGCGAAGGCGAGCACCAGGTAGGGCAGGTCTTGCATTCGATCCCGCAACGGGGGCAGCCAGAGTCGCACTACATTCAGGCGGTGGTATAGGTCGGCACGGAAGCTGTTTTGCAGGACAAGGGGCTTCAGAGGCTGATTCGATGCCGCGATGATTCGTACGTCCACTTGTGTTTCCCGGTCAGACCCGATGGTGCGTACGGCATTTCGTTGCAATACGTCCAACAGCTTGGCCTGAATGTGGGGAGAGAGATCATTAACGTCATCCAGAAAAATTGTTCCTCTGTCGGCGGCCTGGAAAAGACCTTTGCGATGGGTGACCGCCCCGGTAAAGGCGCCCTTGAGGTGGCCGAACAGCTCGCTTTCCGCCAAGGCCTCGCTGAGAGAACCACATGGCATGGTGACGAAGGGGAATGCCCGGCGCTTTTGATCGAGGCAGTGAATGGCGAAGGCCAACACCTGCTTGCCCGTACCCGTCTCACCTTCCAACAGGACCGTGATGTCGCTGACACAGGCGGCCTTGTAAACCTGGCGCAGCAGGGGCAGGAGCTCCCTGGATCCGGTGACGAATCCGAGTTCCTCAAAGCTGCGGCTCAGCTCCTCATTAGTGAGCAGGTGGTTGCTAACTCCCATGGGTTTGCCTCCGAAGGCACTTTAACCCTTTGTGGCCGGCGCCTCGGCCTCATCCTGCCGAGCGACGCCCTCGCTCCTGCCTAGCGGGCCGGGGGGGAACCGTACTCGGTTCGCGCCTGGCAGAAGAAAGTGCACTTCCCTCAATGGGTTCCGTCCCAAGGCACAGTAACCTGATGCGCCGTTTGAGTTCTTTCTTGCCGCTCTATCCTTTGGCTAATTAACACCTATTACTTAAGGCGTATGCAGAAAACTGCCTCTCCATCCGATGGGAGAACAGAACGTTTGAGTTATTGAGGGGCCCCTAACTAATAATACCATAACGATCAGGGGGGCGGGCAAGAAGTCTCCAGGGGTCGCGATTGGTGCGAGGGGAAAACCGCAGAAGGCGTTTCCCCTCACGGGATGTGCGTTATGTCGATCCACCGTTCGACCAAATTGAGCCATGGGCAGGATGCGGCAGTAAATTGCATGTGAAAGCGCGAATGGCTAAGCAACCAACGCTCGACGCGGGGACGTCATGTTGGGAATTAAAGAGGATCTGTTCTCTGGAGGATGGCAATTATGTTATTTCAAAGTTGGCTGGAATATTGGCGAACGACAACCTCCTAACCCGCAGATTTCACAAAGCGACTGAATTTTGGCGACCCACACCCGTAGCTAAATCAGGATTTGGTTTCACGAATGGACTTCTGTAGGGGCAGTAACTCCGACCGCTGATCCCGGGGATTGTGCAGTATGAGAAACAATATCCCTATCCCGATCGGCAACATCACGGCGCTTGCCACCCACACCGGTGTATAGGAATAATGCTGCACCACATATCCCGTTCCCCCTGTGAAAAGGATACCTCCCGTTGCGGCCATCAGGCCTGTGAAGCCATACGTCTGGCCCGCATGCTCAGGCGAAAAGAGGTCGATCGGCAACGTGTCCACATTGGCCCCCCAGAACATCATGCCGAACGCTGCGATGCTCATCACAACCAGAACCCAAAGGAGACTTGAGAAATGCACGCAGAGTACGCCCGAGGACACTAGGATCGCACCAACAGACATCCCGTACAGGCGAGCCTTGACTGTCGCGACTCCGCGCCGCACAAGACAGCTTGAGCCAACTCCACCGGCGAGCCCGCCGATCAAGGATGCAACGTAGGGGATCCAGGCAAACGCGGCAATGGACTTCAGACTCAACCCCCGGGAATCCGACAGATATTTGGGGATCCAGAAAAGATAAAAGTACCAGACCGGGTCACCGAACAATCTCGCAAAACCCACCGCCCAGACTTGCTTCGAACAGAAAAGCTCACCCCAAGGCATCGGGCCCGGCGTCTTTCGTGAATGAAGGCTATTCTCCTGGTTCAATGTCCTTATCTCCGGTGAGCGGTAGAACAAGAACCAGGGAATGACCCAAATCAGGCCTAGGAGGCCCGTCCAGATAAATGCCGCATGCCAACCCTCGCGCAGCGAAATCCAGCCGACTAAGGGAACGGCAATCAGCGGTCCCAGGCTGAAGCCCATTTCAAAGATACCGACCGCGACACTTCTTTGCTTCGCATCAAACCATTCGGCAACGGCCTTAATACCACCCGGCACAACGGCGGCCTCACCGATGGCCAACAGCGCTCGATAAACGCACAGCGTCTTGATGCCAACAACTGTTGCGTGCAGCATTTCCATGAGCGACCACCAGATCACCGCACCACCCAGTCCGTTTCGCGTGCCCACCCTGTCCAAGACTCGACCCATGAGCAGATACATCACCGCGTAAACCACTAAAAACGAGTTCACCGCGTACGAGTACTGCAGGCTCGAAATGTGAAATTCCTTTAGGAGTACCGGCGCAAGGACTGAAAGAGTTTGGCGATCGATGTAATTGATGATGGTCGCCGCTAGCAGGAGGACGACTACATTGTTTCCCTTGGAGGTTGGCGTTCGGGGCCTGACTTCACTATATCCATTTATCATGAAATGAGTTCCTGAGGTCGTCATCGCAAGGAAGCGAGTTGGCATTGCAAGATTTGCCTCGGATGCGCTTCCGGGCTTAGTCAACATTCCTTGTTGAAAAGGTTCAGAGCATCCGTCCCGTTGGATTCACCTTCGCGTAAGTGCAGCCCCAGGGCATAATCGGCGTGACCGGGGCCGAGGAGGGCACGGCATGTTTAACGCTTCGACCCGATGGGGCGATATTGGGAGACACGGCCCCCTTCAGGAGGACTTCGTCTCCCCAACAGCACTCTTTCGGGATGGGAACTCACTGGCACAGACATCGAGGCCGTGTCAGATGAACTGTGTCGACAATTGTCTTCAGCGCTTTGGCCCTAAGCTTCTAAAATTGCAAAAGGAGAGACCACACGACTGTGATCAAACTTACACCGCGCCGATTCCAGGACCATTAAGGTGCCCCGTCTCCATTGTGCCGTCCGTGATGTGGAAGACGCCCGGAAAACGGCCCTCATAAGCTTTGTTCGCCGCGGGCAGATATTGCAAAGAGTTGGCTTCGATAGCCCTGACGTCCGGGACGTGGGCTGCCAGACTCGCCGACTGGATCAGGGATGCGCCGGGGCAACACAGATCCTGCACACACAGGAACATTTTATTCTTTTCCGCCACAGATGCGATGATCATCATCTGGCTTTGTCCCTTACAGGCTTTGAGCGCGGCACCTGTGTAACCCATGTCGCGCGAAAGCATTAGTGCCTCCACGTCGGTTAGCGATTCATCGATCACGATGGGCTTCAGCTTGGCCGCTTCGTGCATCACGTTCTCGCGGTGGCTATCAAGATCGCGCGCGTTGGGCTGCTCCACGTATTGGATTCGCTCGAATATCTGGGGCGTTTTCTGCTTCACCATGTGTAGGAAATCTAATAGATACTGAACGTTGGGGCATCTCTCGTTGAAGTCGAGAGAGTAAAACCACTGGTCGACGCCACGCTTCTTTTGGGTCCCAGCAGTTACCTGGTCAACCCGCACTACTCGCTCGACGTCCCACCTCAGGTCGTTGCCGTCCAGCTTAATTTTCAGGTGGGTGAGCCCATTGTGGTTGATCCACTCGGAAAGTGTCTCCGGAAGCCCATCGTTAACACGTTGCTTGATTTCGGATTCTTCGAGGGGATCGACCGCCGACACCAGATGGTAGAGTGGCAGGCGCCGTTGGGGTTTCGTCAGGAGGTATTTGCAAGGGTATTCCGACTTGTACTCCGGCCCGAGGTAGTATGAAAGGTCGTGGGTCATGAACTCGGGCCCATAGGTTTGATAGCACGTGACGCCGTGTATCTTGCCAAACGCATCGTGAATGGCGGCGTCAAAGGCGCTAGCGGTGACCAAAGTGCAAAGCTTGGGTATAGGCTCGACGAGGCGCGACTCTTTCGAAACTTCCACCGCCGCCTGCAGGTACATGGGTTCGAGCGCCCAGTTTATGTCAATGGGATGCCCGAATTCTTTGTAGCTAGCGCCAATACTCGAGATCCGGCCCGCCAGGGCCTTCATGGCGCCGAGCGTTGTGGCATAGGACATCTTCCTCGACGGAAATGCCCAGGGATTGCTGAGCGGCATGGAACCGAAGCCCTTGGCCCTCTTTCCGTTCGCCGAGCGAACCGCACAGTGCACGTTTAGTATTGTCACCCGGTCGACGACGGTTCCCCCGAATTTGATCGGCGTCCGATATGAGTACTCATCGTATCCCAAACTGATGCGGTCAATTCTGATACCCGTCGCTCTGTCCCTGGCATTGAGAAATGCGGGAGCGGAGGTCAGAGCCCCTGCTACAGACTTTAAAAAGGTATGTCCTCTATCCTTCCTCATGAGTTTTTCTGGCTTTCCCGTTGGTCTCCAGGCGACGTTCCGCCACCGTTCCTAATTCGGCGGGCGTTCCTATTTCATGGTAGCCCGAAGCAAAGGATGTTAGTTCCAGCCGCTACCGCAACAAATTGCTTGCCGCCAACCATATAGGTCATAGGTGAAGCCTTCATCGTAATGTTGGTCGGAAAGTGCCATAACGGCTTTCCGTGCTGTTGGTCAACCGCCGCAAAAGCGCCGTTTGGGTCTCCGTAAAATAGGATCCCACCCGCCGTAGCCAAGACTCCCGGGAACGCCTTCGCTTCAACTTCCCAGTCAGACGACAACCCGATCTGCTGGAGCTCCCACCTTACCTTGCCAGTATCAATATCAATGGCCCTCAGGAATTTCTTCCCGCCTTCCTCTTGCTGCTTTGGCGGGTTGTGACCGGCAGGCGACCTGAGCAGGGGCTGGCACTCCTCATAAGTCATGAGGTAATAGAGGCGTGTCACTGGACTGAACGCCGTTGAACTCCAGTTTGTGGCGAGAGCTGGACAGGTCATGCCATCCGCCGACCGCGAATTTTCGGCCAAGGGCTGCGGGTGTCCGTCAGGACCAACCCCACTCGCCCAGTTCTGCCGGTGCACGAATTGCTCGACGAGGAGCGCTCGGCCATCCGTCCGATCTAGAACATAGAAAAACCCGTTCCGGTCCGCTTGCAACAGAAGTCTCCGATTCTGGCCGCGATACGGCGTGTCAACGAGGACAGAAGGCTGGTTAGCGTCCCAACCACGATTATCGTGGGGATTGAATTGGAAAAACCACTTTAGCTTCCCAGTTTCAGGATTCAGCGCCAAGACGCAGGCAGTGAATAGATAATCCGCGCGCCCACCGCTGTCATAGCCCTCAGGGTAGGAATTCCCCGTGGACCAGAACAGGGTGTCGGTCTCCGCATCATACGAGCCGGTAAGCCATGTTGCGCCTCCTCCGTATCGAGGGTCTTTTCCCTCCCAGGTGTCATATCCTGGTTCTCCCTTCGCAGGGGTTGTCCACACGCGCCAAACGCGCTTTCCGGTTGAGGCCTTGTAACAAGCGAGCAATCCGCGAATCCCCCAATCCCCGCCAGAAACACCGGCGATGACCGTATCCTTGACGACGAGCGGCGCCACCGTAGAGCCGTAGGGCAGATGAGGGTCGTCGGGCATTACCGCCTCCCACACCAGGCTTCCTGTGACACGGTTTAACGCAATCAGGTGAGCGTTATCCGTCGTCATGAAGACCTTATCTCCCAGGATCGCAACGCCACGATTTGTACCCAGAGAGGCGTCTCCAACGAGTCCTCGAGTGCGGGGACGTGAATATTGCCAGATCGGGCGGCCGGAAAGAGCATCAAGCGCGAAAGCTTCATTCGGTCCCGTAACATACATAATCCCATCCGCCACAATCGGCGTCGCTTCCAGTCCGAAGTGGGCAATCGGAAAGACCCATTTCACCGCCATTCTCGCTACGTTGGTGGCATTGATCTCCGTGAGCTCACTGTAGCGGTTGCCGCTCAGATTTCCATTGTAGGTCAGCCAGTCGCCTGGCCGGGGATTGAGAATTCTCGAGAACTCAATTCCCGGAGCCTCAGACCGCCGGTCGACCGTCGAGGCACCGGAGGGCACCGGCTCCACCCCTTTCAACCTGCTCAGGTAGGCGATCAGATCTTGCAGTTCTTCCGCGCGTGCTGCCAAGGGTTCCATGACAGATCCTTTTTCATCGTGAACGGCTGAAATCTGCCCTTCCTCGATCATGTGGAAGCGTCCCTGGAGATCTTGCAACTGAATGTCATAATTACTTCGTCCTCGGGCGAAACCCCGAATGCTGCTTCCATCTCGCAACCGCACGGTTACAAGTTGGTAACCAAAGGTAATATGCTCACCAGGATGCAATAGCACCGCCTGAATCTCATCGGGCGTCATTCTGCGTCCAAGGACAGACAAATCTGGACCCACTGGTTTTCCCCTACCGTCCACCATATGGCACGAGCCACATTTCGCCTTCCCGAAAAAGAATTGCATTCCGGCCGAGGGGGAACCGGGTGCGGAGCTTTCAGGGGGGGCAGCATTCAATGACCGCAAAAAAGCTGTAATCGCATGGAGCTCATACACAGAGAGGTCAAACGCTGGCATACCTTTCGAGGGAATGCCGCGGCTAATCAACTCATTCAAGTCGTGGGTGGACAGGGCACGCAGCCTGCTGCTTTCGGCAAGCCTGGGAGCTCGGTCGCTGCCCCGGGCATCAGCCCCGTGACATCCGGCACAGTTTGTCACAAACAAATCCTTGCCATCAGGAATTAATTGCAACGGCTGATCAGGAGGATTCTGGCCGGCAAGGAACGGGGTAATCAACGCAAGAGACAACATCATGCTGCCTCGACGGAGGTGTCTGGGCCAATTGCTCCAAAAAGTTTTCAGTTGTTCCCTGCATCGTTTACTCATAAGCTCAACCTGTAATAATTCCTTTCGTCTGGTCTTCTAAGCCAAAGTAGTAGGGCTCAGAGGATCGAAAGTCCCATCTCATCTGCTTGTGCTGCCCTTTGTACTTGCTGTGTTATTGCTTCATCACACCCAGGCACTGGAAACCGGAATGGCGGAAGCGATCGCCTAGCGAAATTTCTTGACGAACTTCAGGAACTGCCTGGCCGTGCGGTCGAGGTTTTCGATGCAGCCCCCACCTTCCGTGACTGCGCATATCTCGTAGGCGATATAGCCCTGATAGCCAATCTCCTTTAGCGCGTTAATGAAAGAGCCATAATCAATGATACCTGGCCCCATGGGCACCATGACGTTCACGGATTCGTCCTTCGAATACTGCACCAACTCAGGCAGGTAATGATAGCGGGGTATACTAGCGTACTGGGCGGTCGTAGTGTGGACGATAAAAGGCTTCAACTTGAAGACCGACTGGCGAATTTCTTCAGAAGACAACCCTTGAACCGCGGGACTCCACGCATCCCATGCGACTTTAACGTTGGGTTGGTTGATCTCTTTCAGCAGCCGATACATCGCTTCGGGACTCACGCCAATGTCATGATGATTCTGCACAGCCAGGATGACACCGTATTCCGCTGCCTTCTGGCCGGCCAAGCGGAGCCCTTCCACTACCATAGCGTATTGGCGGTCGTAAGGAAGGCCGGGTCTTTCATAACCAGTGAAGACGCGTATTAAGTTCGTGCCCAGGTCCCTTGCCAAGCGCGCCAACTCGCTTACATATATCGCCTGGATCTCAACTTGGGGAATGCCCGGCTTGTCAATCCCCGCAGTGAAATCCGTATAGGCAGCAAGGGCCACGAGTTTGAGGCCGAGTTCGTCAATTCGGTCCCGGAGCCGTCTACGCACTGCCTCATCACAATCCAACGGCGAAACGTGCGGCCGCTTCGCCATTAACTCGACTCCATCGAAGCCCAGCTCCTTTGCTTTGACCAAGAGATCGTCCACCGATAAAATGGCCTGACCGTGCCAGACTCCCGCATAGCTGACCGAATGTAGGCATGTTCTGACTTTGAAATCTCTCGGCTTACCCGTGGGAAGTAGTTTTTGCGGTTGCGCTCGTGAAAAGTAATCCACTCGTGCTAGAACCCCCTTGAAGAAGTGTCAGTGGACGATAACCTTAGCATGGCCCCCGCGGGCGTGGCCTACATGGAACTGCATTCTCTCTTCCAAGCGTGTCGTGACAGGTTGTAGACCACTGGATGCGCACGGCTATCCCCAATCGCGACTCCGACCGCCACCGACGCATTTATGATAGGGCAAACTGAGCTTGACATGATATTCAAATGCAACGCCGCGCTCTTCATGCACCTGCCTCGGCGCTTCCCATTCCGTCAGCACAGGAAGTGCCCCGATGTCTTCCCGAGGCCCTTGTCCCGTAGCCTCAGACCTTTGGCAAGGTATAAGGCTTGCGATACTCCTTGGTGAGATAGGCATTCGCCTTCGCATCGTTCGGGAAGGATTCCGTCTTGGGGTCGAAGACGACGTCCCGGCGCAAATGACAAGAGATGTTCCCGATGTGGCAGAGCGTGGTGGCGAGCCGTCCGGTCTCGACATCAGAGTTGGGCGTTTGGCGGCTTTTGATGCAGTCGATGAAATTCTTTTCGTGCAAGCCGTGCTCGCTTTCCCCCGGGCCTTCCACACATTCCCCCTTGCTTCCGTCGCGGTTATAGACCTCCCAACTGGCTTCATGCCCCAGACCGCGGATCACCAGACTGCCTTCGGTGCCGAGGAAAGCAATGCCCTCGCGATTTCCGTCCAGCGGGTGGTGCATGGCAAAGCTGCGGAGCTCCCACGTGAGCATGAAGTCACCGTAGTCATAGGCCACCACCTGGGTATCGGGAACTTCCTTCGCGTCTTTCAGCCAGTAAATCCCCGTGATGCTGGAAACGTGAGTGGGAAGGCAGTTGTCCACGCCGCGCAGCGCTTGAATCCCCCAGAGCGCCACATCGAGCATGTGGACTCCCTGATTGCCCAGCTCGCTATTGCAGTAGTCCCAGAAGAACCGCCAGGTGTAATGAAAACGGTTGATGTTGAAGGGCCGTTTCGGGGCGGGCCCCAGCCAGACGTCGTAGTCGACCGTGGATGGAGGATCGGAGTCCGGGGGATTTCCGATAGTCTCCCGCCGCTGGCACTCCCAGGTATTGATTTCGCAGATTTTCCCCAGCTTCCCGGATTTGACATACTCGATGCCGCTGAGAATGTTCGGTGCGCTGCGGCTCTGCAATCCCACCTCGACCACCCGCTGATATTTGCGCGCGGCGTCGCGGATGAGGTGCCCTTCGTGAATGGTGTGCGTCAGCGGCTTTTCGAGGTAGACGTCCTTCCCCGCCTGAAGAGCCAGCAGCGTGATATACGCGTGCGAGTGGTCGGGCGTGGCAATAATCACGCCGTCGATATCCTTGTCGTCCAGCAAGCGACGGAACTCTTTCGTGGTTCCCGGCGCTTTTCCCTGGGCTTTCTCGAAATCCGGATTGACCTTGTCGAGAATGGCCTGGTCAAGATCGCAGAACGTCTTGATCTCAGCTCCCCGCTGGATCGCGCGCAGGGTGTCACCGCGGCCTTGATTACGGCCGCCGATGAGACCGAGCACCACTTTTTCATTGGCTCCTATGGCCCGTGGGTTCCAATTCAGGAATCCCCCTGTGGCCAGCGCTGAAGCCACTCCCAACTTCTTGACAAACGATCTACGTGTTTCCTTTTCCATATGATACCTCCTTGAGACCTCGGTATAATGCAGCCGTTCTTCGCCCTGAGACACGTTCACGGCGATGGTAAATGATCAGGGACGATTCGGGCCACATGACTACTTTGCAGTGCGAGGGGCAGGATTCGAATCCTGTCTTCATCAGCTAAGCTCCACCTGGACCGCTTCGTGAATCAGAACACGAGGGACCGTGAGCTCTACCCAGTCTTGACGCAGCACCCATTTTGGGTTTTGACCCGCCCGTAGCAGAGACACGGACTTCACTTGGCGGCCTTGGGGTACACGAACTCGGACCTTGACGTCCGTTACAGGCAGAAATTGCTCCCGGACGAGCAGCTTCTTGGAGATATTGCCAGTGTTGGCGAGCATGTGCAGTAGCAAGGTATTCTGCGACATCGCAAACTGCGGCATTAACCCCTGGCGAAACTCCACCTCATAGGTTCGGGAGTTCTCCAGAATCGGATCCAGGAGGCCGGCAAAGTAGGTACGGAGGGGCTCCATGAGCGTCTCTTCATAAACCGCTTCCAAGCCTGAACCGATGTAGATCACCTGCCCGTTTTCATGCCGGCGGGTGACTACGGCGGGCCCGAATGTGCGGCGGAGGCGCCGGGCGTAAGTCTCCGCTATTACCTCTGCTCCACTGGCGGCTTGGAATGACATCACGTGGGGATCTTGGGGAATCAACTTGCCGGAGGAAAGAATGCGCAGATAGACCTCAGAGGTCTCCACAGGTTCAGCAGCCTTTAGGGTCGCACCGAATAACTCTGCAAGGCCATAATTTCTCCGCATGCGCCCATATTCATCGGCCACTGAGGTTAGGTGCGTGGCCACGAGCGTGCCACCCTGAGCGACGTAATCGCCAATCAGGGTGCATTGGGCCTCGCTTAGACAGGGGGCATTCGGGACAAAGAGAAGCTTGTATTTTGCCAGCCTCTCACCCGTCAATTCATAGTCTAGGAACGGCTCGGCATCATAACTGAGGTCCTTCAGAAGTTGGTAGGCGCCTTGATAATAGTTCTGGTAAGCCTGAGGTACAAACATCTGGCCCCGATACCAATCAATGGTTTGTGACCCCACCAAAACCCCTGCTGACGGGGCCGGCTTGACCGACCGTAGCAAGGACCGGTGCGCGCTCGCAAAATCAAAGTACTCCTTCACATACCGGCCACTCTCATAGGTCAGCGGTCCTTCCGGCATGTAGAAAAAGCGTTGCAGTCCCCAGTAGCAAAAGCCCGCGCCCGCGGCAGTCGCGACGGCGCCGTCCAGAAGGAGTTGTTGGCCTTCCACCGGATAACTCAACCAAGCCGGGTTCCCGGCTTTCATGTGCTCCTCGTTGTACTGGGTGTGCGAGCTCAGATACGTCCAAACCACCTTCCCGGTCGATTGCCCCAACTGGATATTAAAGAGTTTTTCCTCGGGCGTTTTAGACGCCTCATACATGAAACCATCAACCACCCGGAACCCGCGAACCCGCCAATTGTGCTTGGTAATGAGTTCACAATTGTTGTACAGGACGGGCACGTCACGCGTCTGTCGAATCATTTCTCGAAGTTCTCGTAAGAAGCCGACCATCACCTCTTCCGCCATCCAATGTCGGTACTCAATTTCATCCTCCAAAGTGGTGGCGCCGTCCTCCAGGGGGATGCTCTTTCCGCATACCTGCTCATATGCCGCCTTGCAATAATGACAATGGCAAAATCGTTGTTCACTATCCAAGCCTGCATAGGGGCCGTCGAAGAACACCACATCGACCGCCCGGCCTGTCAGTACCTCGCGGACAAGCTCCTTGATTTCTGCTCGTACGGGACTATTGAGGCAGCTCTCATAGAACGGGTCATATCCCCAGATCTTGGTGGTCATCGGTGACCCGTCAGGACTTCGCTTGAGCCAATCCTGATACGCACTATTTGTAGTGGCGATGGAAACGAAGGGGGCGTTCAGAGGCACATACGCGACAACCTTGAGGCCTGCGTCGTGAAACAACTCTACCGTACGCTGAAGGGGATCGCGCCCCCCCAATTCGGGATGGATCGGGAGCTTAGTCTTCGTTGGAAAGTAGACATAATTGGAAAAAGTCGGATATCGAATCGAGTCGGCGTTCAATTGACGCGCAACCGCCAGCGCCTTCTCAGGTTCGTACTCAAACGAAGGGAAGAATGGCGGGCTGTAGCCCTCGACAAGCATGATGCGCGCTGAACGAATCCACTCATAAGCAGTCTCACTGGATCCATCTCCAGGCTCGGAGGCCGCCACACCAAGCTTAGGAATGGTGATCCCTGATACTGATGTGGCCGTCATGATGCCGGCTTGTTGTAAGAATTCTCGGCGAGTAGGTCTCTGCATAACTCACCTCTTGTTTTCGTTCGGCTGGGAAAAGACCTCGACTTGTCTAACTCCCGCGTTGACCTGCGTTTACTCTTGATTAAGAGAATCAAGTTGCAAACATTAGATTTCCTGAAGGATCGTTAGTAGAGGTCTTCATGGCAGCCGCGACCCACACATTGACTCCTGGGAAGGAGGGGGGGCGCCCCGATACAAAGGGACGCCCCTACAAACTACCTAGAAATAAAGCTTCAATGCCAACTGTATTTGGCGTGCTGCGTCGAGGGTGGAACCCACCTGGCCTCCCGAACCAGAATCGACGTTCGAGGAAGGCGCAGAGAAGGTTGGATGGTTAGTTAGATTGAAGAACTCGGCTCGGAACTCCGCAGTCTTGGACTCCGTGATTTTGAAAATCTTGAACAAGGCGAAGTCCATGTTCTTCAGACCATTCGCAGTCAGGATGTTCCGGCCTCCCGTCCCATACCGGGTATCGGCAGGCGGCAAGGCCCACCAGTTCGTCTTGTTACCAAACAGGGAAGTACAAAGGGAGTTGGCCGTCGTGTAGAACCAGCAATTCACGTTATCGGTTTGGAGGGGAGTGGAAATCACGTCCGGATTCTGGCTCCCCACACCCGTATTGGCCTGGTCTTCGGTGATGTTCGGGGTGTAGGGCAGGCCTGTCTGCAAAGTCAGGATGCCGGACATCTCCCATCCCCCCAAAACCTGATTAGATATTCCGTGTAAACCGCTCAGATAGTGCCGGCCCTGCCCAATCGGCAGTTGATAGTCGTAACTGAGTGCGCCAGTGTGAGCGCGGTTCAGATCGCACACCGCCCGCCAATACGGTATGAGGATCGAGGTCGCGGCGCCGCCCTCGTTGGATCCGTCATCGATGCATTTCGAGTAGGTATAGTTTCCAAGGAGCGTCAACCCGTGCCAGCGGCGTGATACCACACTGGCCTGAAGGGCGTTGTAATTGGCCAGGCCACCATACTCGTAATAGGTCATCGGCCCCCACTGGACCAGCGGGCGCCGCGGCTGGATATTCCCCGGTCCTGGCGGCGGATCGTTGCTGCTTTGGCTGAGTCCTTGATGGTGGCCATTGTTCCCCACATACGCCAGATTGACTGACAGTGAGGACGTAAGCTCGTGTTGCAGCGAGAAATTATATTCTTGAATATAAGTCATCTTCTGGGGGCCGAACGTCCCCGTCGCGAGAGCCGGGGTAGAACAATCGAGGGCGGTAAAACCTAAGGGGCAGGGCTGGCCAGGGTTCGGGTTCGGAGTGCCCGCCAAAGGTACGCCCAGGTAGAAGTTCCCCCAACTGCGGGTGGGAGCGAGCGGTGGCCGGTCGTTGAACTCGGTGTCGGCCGCGGCAAGCGGTGGCACCGATACCGTATTGTTGATTAAATCGTTGTCGGGGTAGACGTAGAAGATCCCGTAACCCGCGCGGAGCGCCCATTTGTCCTTCCCAAAAGGCTTCCAGGCAAAACCCACCCGCGGGGCAAAATCCTTCTTGTCGGCAGTTCGAACCGAGAGTGGAAGCCCTAGAGAGTTGGTGAAAACGTACCGGTCGTGGAACAGGGGGATCAATTCGGCGCTGATGGCCTGGGCAGTCGGATCGAAATTCGACGGAATAATGACTTGACCCGTTGCCAGGTTGATACCGCTGAGCTGGCCGCGTTCGCCCGTATAGAAGCCGTTGTCTTCCCAGCGCAAACCCAGATTCAGCGTTAAGTTGGGGGTGGCCCGGTAATAGTCCTGGAAAAAGACGGCAGGAAAATTGCCATAGCTTCCCAGCAAGGGTTGACCGCCATCGCGACCGCCGTTGTCCGGCACACCCAGCAGGAAGTCAGCAAAAGCGTCTCCCGTGTAGGTCCCCACAAAGGAGAAATCGCCTTGCGTTTCGCTCCCATTTTTGAACCCCAGGATGTTATGGTAAAGTTGAAAGCCCATCTTAATGTCGTGCTTGCCGCTGTTGTAGGTAATCATGTCGGCATATTCGTAGGTGCGCACGTGGTTTGATTTCGGCAGGTTGTTGCTGGGCGAGCCGTCAAACCCGGTGTAGCCGTTCAAATCGATTTCCGGGAATCCCCCGTACAACTGGAGATCAAACCCCTGGTAATCCGCCTCGGATGGCTGGGAGAAATTCGTCGATTGCAGCGGCGCCGAGAACAGGAACATCATGCGGTAATAACCGAAGCGGGCTTCATTGAGCCAATGGGCATTGAAAACGTGAGTGTCTACCAGCGTAAAGTCCTGGCCACGGGAATGATCGTTGAGAATACCCAGAGCTGGAAATCGGTCGGGGTTGGCTTCGGTGTTATCCAGGATTGAATACCGGCCCATGAGCCGATTTTGGGAAGTGATATTCTCATCGATCTTGATATCGCCTTTCCCAGTGTTCAGCGCCAGGCGATTGCCGAAGACGGCCCGCGAAGTGGTCCCTTGCAGGAGGTTAGGCTCCGGCAGGTAATTCAAGAAAAAATTGGCCTGCGGAGAAAACAGAGGTGTGGCGGAATCAGTGGGAAGGGAGACGATGTTGCCCAGGAAGGGTGCGTAGGGGGTAGGGGTTGAAAACGGGTTCAGCAATTGCGTCCCGTTCGTGCAGACCCCAGCCGTGAAGGTGGTGCACAACTCGCTGAAATCGCCTTGCCTCTCCGCCATGCTGGGAACGACGTTGCTGGCGACGACTGCCTGCCTGACCATCGTTTCTTCATAATCGACGAAGAAAAAGGTCTTGTCCTTCCTAATAGGCCCTCCCACCGTGCCGCCAAATTGATTGCGTCGCATGATGTCCTTGGTGTAGTGGGAACCCGCAGGGGCCTGAAAGAAGAAGTTGCGAGCGTCGAGGTGGTCGTTCCGCAGGAATTCGAACACGTCCCCGTGGAATTGGTTCGTGCCACTTTTGATGGTGGCGGTCACATTCGTTGGCGTGCGCCCGAATTCCGCCCCCATGTTGCCGCTTTCCACCTTGAATTCCTGAATGGCATCGACATTGGGCTGGACTTCCGTACCGCCCAGTTGGACTTCTGTGATGTTGGAGCCATCCAGAGTCCAACCGGTCTTCATCGTATCTGATCCGTTAACCGTTACGTTCACGGCCCTCGCCCGGATGGCAGTAAGCCCGTTGTAAGGATTGGACCCGCCAGGGGTGTAATTGGCGCCCGGCGTAAGGGCCGTGAGTTGCCAGAAGGCGCGACCGTTCAAGGGAGCATTGTCCAGGATTTGTCTTTCCACCACTTGGCCTACATCAGCCGTGGTGGTGGCAAGCAGAGGTGCGGCCGTGGTTACAGTGACCTCTTGGGTGGTTGAACCGACTTGTAATACTGGGTCAATTCTAGCGCTCTGCCCAACTTCCAATTGAATATCCGGGATCATCGTGGTCTTGAACCCTTGCACCGTCACGCTCAGTGAGTAGTGAGCCACGTCTAGGTCCGGAATTGTGTAATCTCCGCTGGAGTCCGTTTTTAGAGTTCGTACGGCTCCCGTGCCGAGGTTCTTAAGAGTTACGGTTGCGTTGGGAACCACTGCACCGCTCGTGTCCTTCACGGTCCCAACCAGTGTTGCCAGGTTTAATTGCGCCTTGAGGGTGGTGCCAAATAGGAAAAGGCACGCTCCAAACGCGCATATTGCTATCCTTCGAAACATAGTAAGGCCTCCTTCTTTACTTGTAAGTGAAATTCCCAGACCCGAGCAGCTTTGCTATTGACCAAACGCAGGATCACTAGGATCTCAATTCAGACGGTCGCGTCTACCACGGATTCGATCTTGTGTCAAGAAAAAACGTGTCAATGGTCTCAACCCCATTAGAAATGTATGCATTCCGGTTCATCGAATCGCGCTGGAGTTCGACGCCGCCCACCACAAACCTCGACACACTTGCTCCCTTTGCTGACCGACCAGCATTTCGAGGTGTGGAAGTTCCTCCTCGGTCGCGCGTGTCGCGGCCAGATATGGCGCCCAACTCTCGATCACGCGGCGCCCTTCGCAGATTTCGTCGATGTCTTCAGCGCTATGAAAAAGGACTACTCCAAGGTTTTCACCTACCGACTCCGAAGATCGCTAGGTCACGAAGTCGCCACTCCCATCCCGCGACTCGATCAATCCCAAGGCATTGAGACCCTGCAGTCCACTGAGTCCCGTGGCTCGACCGACTTACCCGGAACATTTCACACACATTTTTTTCGCTGGGTAATCGGTCGCCACTTCGAAAATGACCACTGCGGATTAGTTTGCAGAGTTGCTCAAAAACCCCTTGAGAAAAGTTGCTTGGCTTGAGTGGGGTTATCTCATCATTTTTCATGGCTGATATCCTGTATTACACCAATACAGGATTATTTTTTAGTTGTCAAGCGGAATTTGTTAGTAGTTGCGGACAGTTATGATTATTTCATGCGGGGTGGGCATTCCAACCACGCCACCCGCAAGTCGCCGCCCTGTACGCATTGGAAGTTATCCTGCACGAAGGACAAAGGACCTCTGTAACTCAACTGGGAACTTCGCGAGGAGCGCCGTACCTGGCAGCGACCGCGTGAAGGCGTCTATTTGCTGCGCACCAACCTCCCGGCCACCGGTCCGAAAGAGCTAACGACTTTCTCCCGAATATTCTCAGATAAGGTGCTGATCTAATCTATATATCGACGTTTTGGAGGACATTCATAGGGGTGTTCAACTACTTGATATTTCCAGCCAGCATGAGATAATCATCACTGTCCACAGCTACTAACAAATTCCGCTTGACAACTAAAAAATAATCCTGTATTGGTGTAATACAGGATATCAGCTATGAAAAGCGATCGTATAACCCCACTAAAACCCAGCACGCTCTCCCAAGGAGTTTTCGAGCAACTCTGCGATCTAATCCGCAGCGGTCATTTTCGAAGTGGCGACCGACTACCCAGCGAGAAAGAATTGTGTGAATTGTTCCGCGTGAGTCGAACCACCGTACGCAGTGGACTGCAGAGTCTCAATGCTTTGGGATTAATCGAGTCACGGGACGGGAGTGGCGCGTTCGTGACCAAGCGATCTTCGGAGTCGGTGGGTGACATCCTTGGGGTAGTGCTTTTTCATGGCATTGAAGACATCGAGGAAATCTACGAAGGGCGCCGCGTGATCGAGAGCTGGGCGGCATATCTGGCCGCGACACGCGCGACCGAGGAGGAACTTCAACGCCTTGAAATGCTGGTCGATAAGCAATGCGAGGAAGTGCGCGAGGCTAAGAGCGGGATTGACGTAGACTTTCAATTCCACCTGCAAATAGGTACCTCGGCGCGCAATGAGGTCGTTCTCCGAATCCTGCATTCCATGATTACGCTCATCTTCAAAGTTCTGGACCCTTCCAAGCGTCCGGCCCGCGATCTTACTATGGCGGTGGAGCAACACCGAGGCATCCTGGAGGCCCTCCGGCGGAGAGAGGCGGTCTCTGCCATGAGCAGGATGTGGGAACACGTGAGCAGCGGGATTCCAAACGGTGAGGCCACAAGCTTTCCCGAGTTAGCGCAAGGCCGTTAAGCCTTCTTCATCGGATACTTAGCGCCGCGCTCGTTTTAGGCATGAAGGTAACGAGGCGATGGCTGGCTTGGTGTGTCTCGCGGGTCGCGACAAGGTAATTTGAACAAAATGGAGGTCTCCCAATATGAAACGCCGAACGTTTATACAAGCGACCGCAGCAGGTTTAGGAATGTTGACGAGGTGGCCCGACACCATGCTTTCGTCCGAGTCAGCCAGTGTTTCGGTCATCGGAGAAGATTTCTCCCTGCCGCCGGATGGCTACCAGCCTCCCGATTGGCTTCGTTACGTCCGCGCAGTTTACTTTGAGGGATACGACTACCCACTCTATCCGCACATTAATTTCGACGCAAAGCAACTAGTGGACGCGGTGGTGCGCTTGGGCGGCGATACCTTGCGCTTTCAGCCGATCGGCTGGCGGGCATACTACCCGAGCAAAGCGTATCCTGTGCACCAGGAATTGGGCGGCCGCGACCTCATCAACGAAGTCTCCCGCGAATGTCGCAATGCGGGCTTGCACCTTTACTGTTATACCGGTTATGGGGTTCCCATGATGGAGGTTGAACTGGCGCAGCAACCGCAATTTGCCGATTGGATCCTGCGCGACCCCGAAGGCAATCCCTCCGCGAATGCGGCTTGCAGCAATTGCTGGCGGGGCATATGGAGCGAGTATGCCATCAAATACTCGTACTACCTGTGCATTCAGGGTGATGCTTATCGCCAAGGGATCCGTAACGTGGCGCGCGAACTCTGCGCGCACGATATAGATGGCGTCTATTTTGATGCCCCCAGCGAGTACCGGGAAATTTGTTTTTGCGAACCGTGCCGGAGAAATTTCAAAAAATTTACCGGCATGGATTTGGATCGGCTGCGCAGCGTGAAGAACCTGGATGAGATTCCGAGCGATGCTGATATGAAAGCCCTGCTTGCCTGGTATGCCTGGGCGAATCAACTGATTCGCGAGGACCTACTAGATTTCCGCAAGATCATCCACGGCAGCGGCAAATTCATGCTTTGCCATAATGGTTCCACTTGGCGGCCTGGAGCTGTTTACAAACAAAACGAGATTCCCGAAGGTTTTATGGTCGAGTACAGCGACCAAAGCTATGAGCGTTTGTTTCGGGCGATGATGGGTGCGTCGAGTGCCCGTCCGCGCAAGCAGCTTCCGCAGATGTACATGGGATGCTACGACGTGCAGTCTGTCGGTGAGCCTCCAAACTGCATGCCCTGGGCGGGACATGTTTTGGACCTCGAAGACGGCGATGAGGTGCGCATGGAGGGCTTTGTAAACCTGGCGGGCGGGGATGTGCCCATCTATGCGGTTGCCAACCGTCTTATGTTCGGTATGGGCGACGGCAGTCCAAAACCAGCGCAGGAAGTCTTTGCCCTCATGCAGCGGATGGAACCATTTCAGAAAGACAGTGTACCCGTTTCCTATGTGAGCATCGTTCCCACCCGCGAGTCGTTGGAGCTTTGGCGCACTCACCGGAAAAGCTGGAACGTCACCATGAGCCAGTCCTTCTTGCTCGCGATGTTAGACCAGCGGATCGGCGTTGACGTGAACCCCAGCACGGCCATGACTGACGAGTGGTTACAAGGCCAGCGGGTGATCGCTCTGTGCGGCGCCTCTATCATAAAAGAGGAAGACGCGCGTCGGCTGGCGAATTGGGTGAAAGAGGGAGGGGGACTGCTAGCAACGTACGATTCGGGCTTGTACGACGAAAACGGCGACCTGCGTCAGGAGGGCGGCGCCTTGCGGGAAATCCTGGGCGTGGAAATGCGCTCGGAGCCGTCGGAGGGTCAGGCCGATGCCTACTACCGCCTGAAATCCACCCACCCAGCGCTGGCTCCTTATCAGGAAGGAAATTATGTGATGGGCGACCCTCGGGTGGTCCAGGTGTCACTCCGGCCGGGTGCCACATTGCTTGCCGAATGCTGGAATTATAACCAGTCGATCTTACGGGGCCCGGCCATAGTGCTGAACCATTACGGCAAAGGCAAGGCGATTTATGTTTCGGGAAGTCTGGAAATCAACTATCCCTCCAGCCGGGTGCTTAGCTTGCGACGCATGCTCGGTTCCATGGTGCGGTATTTGGCCGACGACGCACCCTTGCCGTTCCACCTGACCGCCCCGGTGGGTGTTTACGGGATACTTCGCCGGGCCCCAAACGGGGATCTGGCGCTTTGGATCCTGGCCAACGTGGGATTTAAGGATGCTGCGGTGGGCCGCATGCGGCAGGATTATGTGCCCGTATCGAACGTGGAAGTACGGATCCGAGTCCCGGAAGGACGAAAGGTGCAATCGGTCGAGTTAGTGCGTGAAGGACAAAGCTCTCTCTTTACGAGGGAGGGAGATTATGTCGTGATTACTCTCCCCGTCGTTCATATTGCTGAGCTTGTGCATTTGGCTTTGGTCTAGGACCGCATCAGAGGCTGTGGTTATTCCGAGGAGGAGTAGATACCTTGATGAACATCAACCAAATAGGGGCCTCAGCCGGTTATACGTTCGCCTGCTGGGGTTTGGAATCAACCTTGGAGCGATTTCTCCAGGGGATCCATCGACTCAGTGAACTGGGCTACAAGAAATACTCGTTGGAGATCCTGGAACCACCCCAGGTGGCCATATACGAGGCGGGTAACATCACGCGCCTCCTGGACAAAGGCCGGGAGAAAGGGGTGAGCTTTTCCAGCTTCATTCCTTATCATTGTGTCACGAACTTGAGCAGTACCCGGCAGGACCGGCGGGAACTGGGTGTGAAGCAATTTGCGGAAGGCTGCGAGGTCGCCAAGCGGCTGGGGATCCGGCTGGTCACTATCGCTTCGGATTGGCCTCCCGAGTGGGTTTCCAGTTACAGCGCGGCTTACGAGCATGCGCCGGCGGAGGAGTTCGGGGTTCCTTCGCGGCAGGAGTACGACCGTATATGGTCTGACCACATGGGGGCGCTCGCGAACTGTTTGGAAATTGCCGAGAAGCACCAGATGCGGATGGGATACGAACCTCGCGCCAACAGCCTGGTGTCCAACGTGGATAGTTTCTTGCGGATGTGGGAGAAGCTGGCTTCCAGAAATTTCTTTTGCGTCCTCGATGTCATGCACTGCGCCTATCACCGCGAGGACCTGCCAGTGGCGATCAAGAAGCTCGGCTCGCTCTTGGAGATCGTTCAGGTTTGCGGGACCGACGGGCGTACGCTGAACCATTTGCCGCTGGCCGATGACCCCGCCACAAAGAACATGGTAAAGACCCTGCACGAGATTGACTTCCAAGGGATTCTCGACGTGGAACTCTACGGGCTGCCGAGCGGCGAGATCGACACGTCTTATCGCGAGGCCCGAGAAATCCTGGAGCGCCAAATCGCGGCGTTGAATTCATGAAAAGCTTCCGATCAATCCGCAGCGGGGAGGTGGTGGCCCTGCTGCTGACGGCGACCACGATCAACTACATCGATCGCCAGACGCTCTCGGTGCTTGCTCCGCTGCTCCAAAAAGAACTGCACATATCAAGCCTTCAGTACTCTTACGCGGTCAATTCGTTTCTGATCGTCTACTCCCCCATGTATCTGGTGATGGGCCGGGTGCTGGATCGCCTCGGTTCGCGCCGGGGAATGGGGCTGGCGGTCGTTTGGTGGTCTGTGGCGGAAATCCTGCACGGCGCCGTCGTGGGAATCAAGACCCTATGCCTATTCCGAGCCATGCTGGCCATTGGCGAAGCCGCCATCATTCCTGGCGGGGTCAAGGCCGTAGCGGAGTGGTTCAGCCCCAAACAGCGCGGCGTGGCCATAGGAACTTTTGAAACAGGTTTGAGTTTAGGGCCCATCCTCGCCCCTCCGGTGGTCGTGTGGATGGCCCTGCGATATTCCTGGCGGGAAGCGTTTGTCTGGACGGGAATCATGGGCTTGGCTTGGGCTATCCCCTGGATGCTGTTTTACCGGCCTCCGACGGCCCTGACTCCTAGGCCGCAACCAGCCGAAGGGCTCCCAGTGGCGCCAGCACCCATCAAATGGGCGGAATTATTTACTTCCAAAGGTGCTTGGGCAGTGGGGCTAGGGCGATTCTTTGGCGACCCGATTTGGTATTTTTATCTTTTCTGGCTTCCGAAATACATGGCCGATTCCAAAGGGTTGAGCATCAAGGTCATCGGCGAGCTGGCCTGGATCCCCTATGTGGCTTCCCTGCTCGGCAGCCTTACCGGTGGCGCATTTTCAAGTTGGCTCGTCAAGCGCGGATCGGCACCCATCAAAGCTCGCCTACGTGCGCTGGCCATAGGGACCATCCTCGTGACCTTCGGAGTGTTCTCCGTGTTTTTGAACAGCATATTCTGGATGATGACGGTGATTAGTCTGGGCGCCTTTGCCCTGCTGTTCTGGGGCAGCAATGTGGACACCCTCCCCACTGACCTCTTCCCCTCCAAGCAAGTGGCCCAAGTCGTGGGCTTCGGAGGACTGATGGGGGCGCTGGGTGGCATCCTGTTTACTGCGTCCACCGGTTACGCCGTGACCCATTACTCTTATACGCCGGTTTGGATCGCCAGTGGTGTGACCTATCCCGTGGGTTTGCTGATTATGTATCTGTTGCTGCGCGAGGCTTCCACCTCAAGCAGAGAGGCGGACCAGTACAAACCCGTGGCCGCTCCCATTGCATGAAGTGGAGCTGATGTTCCGCCGGTGGCGACCCAGGTAATTCCTATCCCTGCCCAAAGTTCTGCCCCACCGGCGCTGGAGGTGTCAATGGACATCGAAAAGAACAAAGTCCAGGAAGGTGCACGGAATGATTCAAGAGTCACAGGCGGCTCTGCGGCACGCATGAAGCGGCGCACGTTCTTGAAGGACGCTACGTTGGGCGTAGGAGGGATAATGGCCGGGGCCGGTGTCTTGCCGGCCGCTCTGGGCAAAGCTTGGAGTGCCTCCCCTCAGGCCGCTACGGTGCCGCACCCGGTGGCGCACGATTTTATGCGGTGGCCACGCATGTTCACCACCGACGGGGAGTTTTACGAGACCCAAGCGGCGCCGGTGGACATCCGCGGCGTGTGCCGCACCATCGCCGAAGCATCCGGGACGCTTTATCGCTTAACCGCTCATACCTACATGGGGTACGTCTACTATGACAGCAAGTATCCGCCCAAGGCGCCAGGCCTGGGAAGTCAGGATTGGTTCGCCGAAGCGCGCGAGGGGTGTAACCGCTACGGCATTAAATTAATTGCTTATTTTAATGTTAACGGATACCGCGCTGATCACCCATGCTATGGGAAGTATGACGTGCTTAAGGAGGATGGCCAGCCGCTGATCTGGTACCGCACGGGCCATGCGGCTTGTTTGAACTGGCCGGGGTGGCATGACCGCATGCTGGCGATCATTGATGAGGTGGTGCGTAAGTATGACCTGGATGGCGTGTACACGGACTGGGGGGGATTTGTGACCTGCTACTGCCAGCAGTGTCGCAAGAATTTTCAGGACACCTACGGCATCCCTATTCCTGCCTCCCGCGCCCTGGCCCATTATGGCGTGGGGGAGGACTACTCGGATTGTCTTGACCGGGAGGATTTCATCACGGATGAGGCGGTCCGGCATTATGCCGAGTGGAAGCGAAAGCTGACGGAGAACATGCTCAAAGAGGTCGGTGAAACGGCCCGCCGTGCCAAGCCGGGAGCCTTGGCCATACACCACCTGCAACCCGATCCGGAGGTCATGGCGGTTTACAGCGGCACGCTGATCGAAGGGGGGGAGCTCAACCGTCCGGATTGGTTGTGGCGCAGCGGCAGTTTCGCCAACGCCTCCAACCTGTACCCGTTTCCGTTGTTCGTCAATCTCTTTGGCAACGACGGGGACGCGCGGGAGGAATACAAGCTGAGGGCTGCACAAGTGTTTGCCAATGGCTGCTATCCCAATGTTATTAGTGTTCCGTTTGCAGATGTTCGCACCCTGGGCGGAGCCGCCGAGATCTTTCGACTGGTGGACCAAAACAAAGATTACTTTGATTTTAGTCGGACGGAGCGCGTCAGATTTGTCCTTTTGCCCCGCTCGCCGGCCAACAAGAGCGTAAGTGGTGATATCCTCGTCGAACTGAACAATCCCCTCGGAATCGATGGACGACTCGGCAAGGCGGTCGCCTTCGCCGACAATGCCGACGTGAGCGGGGGGGACCATGCCTCTACAGCCGGGAACGAGCCGATAGAAGACCGCCCTGTACGGGGGGTGGGGCTCGACGGCCAGCCCCTTGACACGTATCCTGCCGTGCGCAAGTGGCCCTCGACGAGCGTGACGCGCTTTGCCAGTCCCCGATCGGGAGCGTACGGAGCCTTGACGGTGTCCGGCATTCCGGTCTCTTCCGTGGCGCGGCAGTATTTCCTTGACCAGTTCCAGGACTACCCGGTGCTTTGCCTTGCTAACAATGCTTACATGCAGGACGACGAGGTTCAGCGCGTGCGGGAATTCGTTAACCGCGGCGGGGCTCTGGTGGCCACCCACGAGACCTCTCTGTATGACGACCATGGATTAAAGAGAAAGGATTTCGCCCTGGCCGACGTCTTCGGAATTCATTATGCTGCCGGTGATCGTTACTGGGGCGCTGTCGGGGATTATCTGCTGCATTTCAAAATTACGGCGTCCCATCCGGTCAACCAAGGCTTCCCGCTGGGCATTGCCATCCGCAATTGCGAACTAGTGGTTCCGGTGACTCTCGCGGGCGCACAAAGGATTGCTTCGGTGGTACAGCCGGCCGAAATCAACTACGTCGACACCGGAGATGGACATGTCGGGACATTGCGAGACAGCCTGATGGCCGGAAGGGAATTAGGCCCGGCGGTAACGGTTAACGAGTTTGGCAAGGGGCGCGTGGTTTACTTTGCCGGGCGGCCCGGATCGATGTACCTGCATTGGGCCATCCCGGAGATGAGGGCGTGGCTTGCGAACGCGGTGGAGTGGGCTTCCCGCGAGGGTTTACCCGTGCGTATCGGGGCTGAAGCGCAGTTGTCAGCCAACCTGTTCCGCCAGCCGGAACGTCATGTGCTGCATCTTGTCAACTTTTCCAAGCCTAACACACCCGTGGACAGGCCCGTGCCGGTTCTGCGCGATATCCCGTTGATGGTGCGGCTGCCGGCGAACGTCACAGTAAAGCGCGTCCAGGCGATTGTGGCGGCAAAGGCTCTCGATTTTCGGCAGAATAACGGGGAAGTTCACTTTGTTTTGCCGGAGATGCACGAGTACGAGGTAATCGGGCTCGAGCATGCGTGAACGAAGGTTTTGAACTGTCTAATCGAGGCTTCTGAAAAAGTGCCTATGCAGGGTACGACCTTAGAGTAGACACAAGAATAATTACCGGCTTCCGTCAACCTGAAACGATGAAGGGTTCGCTGGAGGGGCTGAAAAGAGTAATGTCAGCAGCAGTTCCGAGGTTGGCAACTCGAGGTAACAATTATTGCAGGTCCAGGTTCCGCCCCGCGGGCGGCGGAAGATTAAATGGAGATTGAAAAGAATGCAGTCCCGGTCCGCGTGCGCACCCCAAAGCCCGGCGCTCCTGGCGTTTATTTCCCGCTGAACGAGACCGGCGCGCCTCTCTAAGTCTCGGTCGAAGGAGCCACGCCACGATTACCATGATGAAGCTCAAGGAGCCTTGATATGGAGAGGGAAACACGCAGATCGTTCATGAAAAAGATGGGAGTGGCTTCCGCGTTGGGGGGCATGCTGGGGGGAGTTGACAGCCTGATACCCGCCCCGGGGGAAGCCGGAAATTTCGCCGCTCCAGCCATCAACCCTGTCCGCCCGCTGAAGCAGGATTGGTTGCGGTGGGGCTGCATGTTCACCACGGATACAGAAGAAATCCGCCCTGCCGAAGCTGAGCACCTGGATATGCGTAAACTTGTCCGGAGCATTGCGGAAGCTTCCGGAACCCTGCATCGGCTCAGCGCGCTTACCTACATGGGGTATGTTTACTATGACGGCAAATACCCGCCCAAAGCGCCGGGCCTGGGAAACCACGATTGGTTTGCCGAGGCCCGTGAGGAGGGTGACCGTTACGGAATCAAGCTGATTGGCTATTTCAATTTCGATGGCTACCGCCCTGACCACCCTTGTTATGGCAAGTACGACGTGGTGGATGAAAACGGCCGCCCCGAATCTATTTACGAGAAAGGACGCGCGGCCTGTTTAAATTGGCCTGGGTGGCGCGACCGGATTTTGGGCATCATCGACGAAGTCACCCGCAAGTACAACCTGGACGGCGTCTACACAGATTGGGATTCTGGTTACCACACCTGCTATTGTGAACAATGCCGCAAACTCTACCAGCGCGAGTATGGCGCGCCGATTCCGGGCGCACGCGCCCTGGCCCGTTGGCGCGTGCCCTCAACGTACTCGGGTTTTGATGAGGGAGAGGATTTGATTGCGGACCCGGCGGTGAGGCAGTATGCCGAGTGGAAGTCCATGCTGACGGCGCAATGGCTTAAACAGGTCAGCGAGACGGCACGGCACGGCAGGCCGGATTTCCCCACCCTGCACCACTTGCACCCCAATCGCAAAAGCCTAAGTTCTTACGATGGCCTGCTGTCCGAAGGCGGGGAACGAAACCGCCCCGACGTGCTGTGGCGGTCGGGGAGCATGGCCAACGCGGGCCGGGTCTACAGCGTGCCCACCTTCATCAATCTTTTTATCAACACCGGAATTTCCTCTGAGGAATACAAGCTCAAGACTGCGCAAGTGCTGGCAAGCGGCTGCTATCCCAACGTCATTACCCTTCCGATTCCGGATCCGCGGCAAGTGGCGGGGGCGGCAGAGATCTTCCGGCTCGTCGATCAAAACAGGGAGTATTTCGATTTCAGCACCACGGATCCGGTACGGTTCCTGGCCTTACCCCGTCCCCCCTTGCTTGAGGTGTTGCTGCGCGACGAACTGGTGGCCGAGGCGAACCCCATCGGCTGCGATGGCAGACTCGGCAAGGTGCTGGAGCCAGATGAGAAAGTCGAACTTGTGGGTTTGGACGGCAAGCCGCTGGAGCTGGTATCAGCCGAGCGCAAATGGCCGGCGCTGGCGGTTGAGCGCTTCGCGAGTTGTACTTCCGGAATGTACGGGGCACTGGCGCTCTCCCGCCTGCCGGTTTGCTCGGTCCACCGCGAATATTTTCTGGAGCAGTTCCAAGGCTACCGCGTGCTCTGCCTCGCCAATCAAGCGGCCATGAGCGACGCGGAGGCCGGGCGTGTACGCGAGTTTGTGGCTGCGGGCGGCGGATTGATTGCGACCTATGAGACATCGCTCTACGACGAACACGGCGCCAAGCGCAAAGACTTCGCCCTTGCCGACGTGCTGGGCGTCCATTACGCGGCGAGCGATCGTTACCTGGGCGCGGTGGGCGATTTCCAATTCCACTTTACACCTAAGATTGCGCACCCGGTCAATGAAGGGATGCCCGTAGGCTTTCCCGTCCAGTATTGCGAGTTGGTTGTTCCCGTCAGTCTGGCGGGGGCTGAAACCCTGGCTTATTTGGAGATGCCCAGCGAAAACAACTATTCCGACGATGGGAGCGGGCACGTGGGCACCTTGCGGGACAGTCTCCAGCCCGGCAAGGACATTGGTCCAGGGATTACGGCGCACGAGTTCGGGAAGGGCCGCGTTGTATATTTTGCCGGGCGTCCCGATTCCGTCTACCTGCATTGGGCCATTGCGGAGATGCGGTTATGGCTGCAAAATGCGGTTCGGTGGGTTTCGCGCGGAGAAGTGCCGATCGAAATCCAACCGGAAGCGCAGATATCCGTGGGCTTCTTCTCGCAACCGGGACGGCACATCGTGCACTTGGTGAACATGTGCCAGGCCCGCACTCCTGTCGAACGCCCGAATCCACCGGTGCGGGATCTCCACATCACGGTACGTTTGCCTGAGAGCTTGAGAATCGGGCGCGTCCAAGCGCTTGTGGCCGGCAAGACTCTTGATTTCCACCAGAGCGAAAAGGGAATCCAACTGGCACTGCCGGAGCTCCTGGACTACGAGGTTATCGGACTCGAGCACAGCAGTTGAGAACCGCGCAGTCCTGACCGCGGGCCGATCGGCGAGATGGGGACGCCGGAGGCAATGTCTGGGAAAAGTCGGCCGAGGTTGGCGATACTCTGTGGACGGGTATCCGGGGCTCGGCCCTCCTCCTTCCTTGCCAACAGCTTGGAGGATGAATGTTTGCGCCTGTCGTCCGCATTGGAACACTTCGACCCATTCCCGCAAACGCGGGGAATTAAAAGGACAGCTCTCATGAAAACTTGCGCTCTTGAACCTCTTCGCTATCTCAGTCAGGAAGAGATGGACGCGATCCACCAGGCCGCGCTGCGGATTCTCGAGCGCACCGGAATGCGGATCGATCATATCCAGGCCTTGGAATACCTTCGGGCGGCGGGCTGCCGGGTCGATATGGACCGGCGGATCGTGAAGTTTCCCGCCCAACAGGTAGAAGCCGCCGTCGCCCGCATGCGCCGCAACTTTCAGGACCCCCACCGTTGGCCCAAACGCCAGTCGATCCGCTATTCCCAGGTGCGCTTCGACGCCCAACCGCTCCGGATTCACGAGGACTTCGCCGTGAGCACCGGCGGATTCTGCGTTTACATCTGGGACCTGGACGGCCAACGGCGCTACGCCACGCTCCAGGACGTTCGCCAATCGTTGCAACTGGCCGACCAACTGGATCAGATTGCCTACACGGGGCTCCCCTGCGCCGCACAAGACGTTCCGGTGGAGATTCGGCCCGTAATGATGGCGGCTGAACTGGTGAAGGCCACCCGGAAGTATGGAGGGATTGAGACCTTCCAGCGCAAGGACGTGGGCTATATCACCCGCATCGGCGAGATCGTCGCGGGCAGTCGCGAGGCGCATCGGCGTAATCCCATCCTGGTGGGTTACGGGGAAGCCCGCACGCCCTTGTGCATCGACGCGGTCATGGCGGACGTGATGCTGGCGCATCTGGAACTCGGCCTGCCCCAGAGCCTCGATACCATGCCCACCGGCGGGCTCACCGCACCCATGAGCGCGGCGGGGGTGCTGGCGCTCGGCATGGCGGAAACTCTAGCTGGCCTGGTGTTGGGGTACGCCGTCGATTCTGACGCCACCATGACGCTTGACGTGACCCCCGGTTACGGTGACGTGCGCGCCATGCAGTACAGTTGCGCGGGGGGAGAGCGCATGCCGCTGCTCGCGGCGCGCGTGCAGATTATCTCCGAGTATTACGGTTGTCCGTCCGGCGTGCACGCAGGATATACCAACGCGTGCGTGCCGGGCATTCAGGCGGCGGTGGAGAAGTCCATTTCCATGTATGTGGCGGTAATGGCAGGGGCGATCGGTTTCGGGACCGTAGGCAAACTGGAGAATATGCTCACTTTCTCCCCGTTGCAACTCGCCATCGACAACGAGATGGCGCGCTATGTGCGCCACTCCATCCAGGGTATTCAGGTTAACGAGGAAACACTCGCTCTCGAAGTCATCGAGGAGCTGGGCCACGGTGGCTATACCTATGACCACCCGCACACCGTTCAGAATTTCCGCAAGCTGCAACTGCTCTCTCCCTACTTTGACCTTTGCGGGTGGGGGATGGGCGACAGCCTGGACAGGGAACGGTTCGAGAAGCGCGCCGCCGCGCAGGTGCGGCAGGCGATCGCCGCGGAACGTGCCCCGGTGTTAACGGCCGATCAGGAAGCGGCCATTGATGAAGTGGTGAAGGAGGCGGCGATGGATTATAAGGTGCGAATCCCGGCTTAAGTGTGTTGCCCTGTGGCGTCCTTCGCCGACTTGAAATCCGTGTAAATCCGCGGCCTCTCCGCCCTACAGTGTTTTCATATACTCGATCAAATCCCACTTTTCATCATCCTTCAGCTCGGTGCCGAAGGTGTGACCCACATTGGAATTCCCCGGAAAACAGGTTTCATACTTAAAGCCCACGCTCTCGGCGTCGGGGCCGGAAGTAATAAAGCCGACGTTTTTGGCGTCATAGACGTCGTACCCCGAGTAGAACGCGGTTGGCCGCTTCTCGACGGGCTCCAGCAGGTCCCACAAGGTTGGGACAGAGCCGTTGTGGAGGTAAGGCGCGCGTGCCCAGACGCCATCCAGAGGAGTATTGCTATAGCCGTTGGTCTTACGGTAAGCGTCGAATTTGAAGGGCGGAGTTTCAAAAGTGTGGAATTCATTCACGAGCGGTAGAGTGAAAGAGTCCAATCGATGGCGATCGGTTCCGACGTCTTCGATGGGGGTAACCTGACCCGTTTGGGGCGAACCGAAGGCGTGGCAGGATGCGCACTTGCTCTCGTAGATGCTTTTTCCGCGCGCTGCCCGAGTCTGGTCAATGGGGAAGGGAAAGGCGGGGGGGTGCATGTCCAGCAGAAAGTCTGTGACCTCTTTGAAGCTTGCGGGAATTACGGATTGAGGCGTCGCGCCCACGGCCATGGCGGCGGCGTAGTTACGTTCCTCGAGCTTGTTGTTGTTGCCGTCCCAGTGCAGGTACAGGTTCTCACGCGGGCGCTGGTTCCAAATCTGCGGCAGATCGACGGTGCCGATGGTGCCGTCATCCGGCATATGGAAGACATTGAATTTTGTCGGATTGAAGGTATCGACGCGGCCCGGCCCTTGCGTCGGCCGGCTGGCTTCCCAGGAATTAGCGATTTGCTGCTCCAGCAGCCCGTGCTTGGTGACCGGGATAATCGCGTATTGGTAGACCAACCCCTCGAACCATGACGTCTGATGAACCTGGTTGATGGCTTTCAGCACATTGGCCGGTGTGAAGCGTGGATCATTCGCGCAAGCATATAGAAAGTGTTGGAACGCCTCGAGGTCGATGGTGTGGGCGGGCGCCCCCAGTATGACTTTCGGTGTGTCAGTGGGCGAGGTGCGATACGTTCCTGTATGGCACAGTGAGCAATTCGCTTCCAGCGCCGGATAGCCGATTTTGCGCAAGGAAAAGCCGACCGGAATATCTTGCCCCGGCTCGAAAATAAATCCGAAAGTTTCCCAGCCGCCGGGCCGCGGCATCTTCTCGGGAAACATGGTGGGCAGGACCTGCCAGATGTAGTACGGCAGGCGGCTTTGCGTGCTCAAACCGATGGGGGCATGCTTGAAGTGCTCCTCCGCATTCGCTCCTTCAAAGTCGGGCTGCGCCCGCAACAGGTAGTACCACAAGCCCAAGCCCGCCAGTGCGCCGACCACCACCACGAGGGCGAGCGCCACCTTCACAAAGGGCGATTGCCAAAGGCTCTTGAGCCAGGCAAAAAACTCGCCCACGCCGCTTACTACGCCGTGCAGGCTGACGCGATCTTCTGGCAGCAAGGCGGAATTCAGCAGCAGAAGAAGGACAAATGCCAGCGTGAGGTCCGTGAACAGCAGGGGCCGGATGACGCCTGCCGGGGCGGACTGCCGCAGCAGGATGAACCAGAACCCCGCGGCAATCCAGCGCGACAGTACGACCAGTTTGGTGTGAGTGGGAAAACGCGCGGGAGCGATGGCGGATGGCGAATAAAAGACGCACAGCGTCAACAACAGCATTCCGACGTTTTGCAGCCAGAGCATGGACGCAGCGGGCGGCAGGTCCATACCCGCCAGCACCATATCCGGCGCAAAGATTGCAGGAATGGCAAAACAGAGGTTGAAAAGAATCCCCAGCCACACGACTCGCCCAAACCACTTTGCGCCTGCGCCCATTTCAGCTCCTTATATTGTTACGTAGGGGCGGCCACGAGGGGTGCCCCTTACGGCATCGGCAAGAATCTCTCTGTAACCAAGTTCCCCGAAGGGGATCAATTCATTAGCCGTGGGTGAAACCCACGGAGAAGGTACACCAACATAGGTTCCAGTCGACCCCGAAGGGGTCGAACCTTTTTCCTACCAACACAGCGCCAAACCACATTCAACCCCTTCGGGGTTGGCAGAACTTCGGGGGTATCGTTTCCGTGGGTTTCACCCACGGCTAATGGCATTGGACCTCTTCGAGGTTCCCCATGAAAGCGAGTAGCACCGCGCGGCGGAGCCGCAACGGGAGCCGTGGCATGGCCATCCTGGCCATGGACATCACGGGCAGGATGCCCGTGCCACGTCGCGTGTAGGGGCCACCGGCGCTGGCCCCGGGCCGAGCGCCGTTCGGCCCTACGTCGTTCGCCAAAAATCTTGCTAAGCCGTGTAGCGCGGACCCCCCGTTTTGGGGTCCGCGGCTCTTGCCCTGCTGACTTCAGGTTTCGGGGCGCGAGACGCGGTAAGAACAGCAGACCTCGGAGGCGGAGGTCTGCGCTACGCCACAGGAGGGCGGCAACAAAAGCCGCCCCCACGGTCCCCCCTACAGCGTCGCCTCCCGCATGGTGACACAGGCACTCCTGCCTGTGCCCGGGCCTGATGCATTCCATGCATCGTGCGCAGCCAAGAGTGGCTGTGCCACATTGCCTGCCCCTACAGCGTCGCCTCCAGATGTTCCAGCACGTACGGAAACACGTCTTTTGCCGCGTTCTTGCCGTAGATGCAATCGATGTGCCCGTAACCGGGGATCACGTGCCGCTGATAGAGTTTGCTTCCGTTGGCCTTGGCCAGGTCACTCATGGTGATCTCCGTGCTGGCCGGCAGGAAGCACTGGTTCTGCTCTCCATGGATAAAGGTGATGGGGATGGCCAGCCGGTCCAGGTGCGGCATATAAACGTCTTTGCCATTAAAATCCACCAGGTGACCCGCATTCGTCAGCGTTGCGAGGTGCGTAAAGGCCTTCATGTTGGCCACGCCGAACATCTCGTGCAGATTATCGTGGGTTGCCTCGTTCAGGTTGGCGTGCTCATAAAGGGGCGCGTACATGAAGGTGATGCGATGGCAGGTGGCATTCGTGCACCGATTCTGAAGTTCCAGCGGGTAGAGCTTCAGTCCCGCATCGTAGACCTTGGCCACCAAACTTTCATGATCGTCCACATAGGCGGTCAGGCTATCGATGCCCACGGCTTTCAGGAACGAAGGCAGGTGCAGCCCCGTTTTGAGATGGGTGGAGAGTGGGGCACGGATTTGGGTAGCGATTTGCGACGCCACGGCAGAGCGCACGCCCTTCAGCCCGGCCAGCATGGCCATGAAAAACGTGGTGGAACCCCAGCAATGCACCACCATCTGCACGGTCTTCGCGCCGGTCAGTTCCAGCACTTTGCTGACGGCGGCGGGGTAATCCTTGGTGGCCACGTCGTCGCCGCTCGCCTGGAGCGTGGCGGCGGGCAGTTCGATGCTGTTGCGATAATCGAGCAGCCAAACGTCGTAGCCATGGGCGTAAAGGTATTCGAGAAGATTGGTTTCAATCGTGTCCATCGAAAAAATCAGGCTGGATACGCCCAATCCGTGCGAGAGGATCACCGGCCCCTTGGCGCCTCCCTGGTAGCGAGTAAGTCGCAGGCCCACTCCGTCCGCAGCCTTGAAATACGCCACTTGGGGCACGCCCACACGCAAAGGACGCTTCTGGCGGGGCGGGGCATCTGCGTTAAACACGCTGGGGCGGACGAATACGTCGGCATAGGTGTCAAACAGCGGCCCCATAAAGAATCGCGCGAATTTGGCTCCTGCTTCCAGTCGCTCCGTAAGACTGCCGGCATTGATGATCTTCATGGTGGTCAATTGGCGCGCGAAATCCTCAGGAGCAATGTGGAGAATGCCTTTGCCCAGAATCGGACTGGCCGCGCTTTCGCCGTCATAAATCGTGATGTAGAGCGTCGAGGTGGCGGGCCATGACTGCAACACGCTGTCGGGATGCGTCGCCTTAAAGCCATCGAAGTAGAAAGTGCGGCCTTCCTCCGTCACCATCTTCATCCGGTAACGCATGTTGTGCGTGTCCACGTTATTGGCATCTACGGTGAAGAGGTTGAAGATCCCCTGGGTAATGGTGAGGGGCCGCGGTGATAGCATGGGTGCGGTCACCGTGCCCACCATGCGCGCTTCGTGCGCGGGGCTGGAAATCATGTTCTGGACATCTTCACTGACAATCGTGAGGGTGAATTGAAACGGCGAGTTGCCGGACTGGCCCTGATCGAAACCTTGCTGGTAGCTGGGATCGAGTTGGAGCGGCGGCGTAGCCAACTTCACGGCTGAGGAAAAATAGCCCTTCATGGTCTCCGTGAATTCAACCCCGGCCTTCGCGGGCGCGGCAGCTTTCGGCCGGGAGGGCAGGGAATAGTCAATCTGCCATCCGCGATCCTTCGCCAGCAGCGCCATCGATCGCTCCGTGACGGCCGAGATGGTGAGCAGGGGGTTGACTCCCAAGGGGGTGGGAATCACAGAACCGTCCGACACGTAGAGACCCTCGTAAACACCATCACCCGCGGCGCCCGAAAACACCTGCCCCTTGTGATTGACCACTCCTCTCTCGGCACTGTCAGCCATGACGCACCCCCCCAGCGGATGCACGGTGGTCAAATTGCGATGAAGCAATTTGCTCCACAGAGGGTTATGAACGAAGGTTCCTCCCAGCGCCTGGGTGGCCTGCTTCAAACGCGCATTCACTTGCTGAAAGATAGGTTGATCGCCTACTCCTGGCCAGTTCAGCGCAAGGTTGCCCTGAGCGTCCAGGCTCATGCGGCCACTGGCATTGTCATGCGTCATCACCAGATAGGTCTGGGTGCGATGGACGGCGCCGTGATACGGTCCCTCAAAATCGGTCAGCAGCTTACGTTCTTTTTCCGCAATGCGCTCCGGCGTCGCCACGGGTTCGGGCGTGCCCACAGCTTCCGCGGCAGCGGCAAACGCGCCCGGCAGAAGCATACCGAGCGCGCCGGGCACCGAGCCTTCTTCCGCCACCATCCCATCCGTCAGGGCGGGCTGGTGGCGCATATCGATAATTCCGGTAATGCACGGCCCTACCGGCGGAATTTCTCCCTGGGGATGATGCCCCCAACCAATGCCGTTGATCACGTCTGCGGTATTGTAGCCAAAGGCCAGCACATCTCCGTTGCCGGTAAAGCGCTCGCCCAGTTGATTCGACAGTAACAGGCCGTGTTGCCGTGAGCGCAGCAGAATCTCGGTAGAGCCCAGCGTGCCGGCTCCCAGCACCACCACGTCCGCGGTAACGGCAATCATCGGCGCCTGGAATTTCTCCCGCCCGACGCCCAGCACCTCGCACTGAATCACCCATTGATGGTTCTGGCGCTCGATCCAGCGCACGGAAACCTCGGTAAAGATCTTCGCCCCATGATTCACGGCGTCCGGCAGGTAGTTCATGATCAGGGTGTTCTTGGCCGCGTAATTGCAACCGCTGACGCAATCGCCGCATTCATTGCACTTGTGCTGCTCCACACCCACGTGGTTCGGTCCCTCGACGGTGAAGTTCACGTTGATGGGCGGCCGGTAGAACTTCCTGCCCATCTGCTGGGCGGATTTTTCGAGAGCGCGCAATTTGGACAGGGTCGGCTCGGTGGCAGGATAGGGATGGGGCTTCAGCATCTCCTCCGCGCGCGTATAATCCTCTTCCAGCGGAGTGGAGTGATCAATTTCCAGGTCCTGGCCGACGGGCTGGGGATTCTGAAGCTCGCGCGGCCAGCGCGGGTCGTCGAAGACGCGGGGCTCGGCGCGCAGCGCCACGTTGGCGTTTACCAAAGAGGTGCCACCCAGGCCGCAGCCGACAAAGACGTTGATGTCCTCGCTGATGTGAAAATCGAACAACCCGGTCCGCGAGCCGATTTGGGGGCACTCCGGTGTGTGGCTTTGCATTTCCGCCACAGCTTGAGGGGAGCGGTTGGGGTATTCGCCCGGCTGGAACTCGCGCCCGCGTTCGAGCACGCAAACCTCTTGTCCGGCCCGCGACAGCCGCGACGCCGCGATGGCGGCACCGTATCCGGAACCAATCACCACCACCGCATAGTGCTCTTTGATCGTTTCAATAGGTGATGCAAGGCGTGCCATACGATTCCCCCTTTTGTTACGTCAACGACTGTTGGTACATGGGCGTGTCCTCGTCGCTGTCCTGGAAATAGGAAATTTGCCCTGCCGCTCCGTCGATATCAATGATCGCGTACCCATGGTTGTAAAGCCCGCCGGTCATTCCCAAGCGGATGGGATTGCCGTCGTCACCCTTGATCAAAGGGACCTGAGGGTATTTGGGAGTCTTGGGCACTTCACCCTCACCCACGGGAAACGCGGCGTGGCCAAGACAGCAACTCCGCGCCAGATTCTTGTAGGCGTCATAGAGCACGAAGTCGTGCTCGTGGCCCCAAATCCACAGCGCCACCTTCGGCAGCAAGGGCGCTACTTGCGGGTAGAGCCGCATGTTGATCTCGCCATTGTCAATCGCGTCGAAGGCAGTGAAAAGCTGATGGTGAGAGACCAAGACGGTGCGGCGGCTGCCCGCGTTATTCACCTTGTCAGCCAGCCAGGTGACTTCCGTGTCCTGCAAATAGGTGGCGCCATCTCCACCGGCGGCCGGGTTGTGGTCGTGATAGCCGGTGTCCATGGCGACGAACTGCCAGTTGGCGTTGCGCAAACAGAAGTAGCTGGCAGGCTGGCCAAGCTTCTGGATCAAAGCGTAGTAAGGCACGCCTCCGGAATACATATCGTGGTTGCCGGCCAGCGTGAAGGTGGGAATTCGGTCGAGCTTTTCGCCGAGGTTCAGAATCTGCTGCCAGATTTGCAAAAAATAGTTGTTTATCTCAAATTGCGTTCCGGCGTAGTAGATATCGCCAAGATGGACGACGACGTCGGGATTTTTGTTGGCAATCTGCCGCAAGACCAGCTTGGCGGCGTCCTGTCCGGTGCCCCAATCCCCCAGGATCGCGATCCTGGCCTTGGCGGGGAGCTTGCCGTCGATCACGAAGTCACTCAAGTTCTTATAGACGATATAGGGAATCTGCTTCTGCTGGGCCACGAAGTACTCCGCGTATTTGGCGGCGGCTTCCGTGTATTTCGGGTCGCAATCGCCAAACTTGGCCAACCCCACCTGGTGGGGACCCTCGGGGTCACCGACAATCTTGGCTTTGGCAAGTTTGAGCGCTGCCAGCGAGCAGAAGCCCAAAGTTTGGAGAAGTCCTTCTGTCGAGGGCTGGCCAGCAGCCGTATCGGTAATGGATGTGCCTTCCTCAACGTGGTTGCAGTAGGCAATAGCTTCCGAAGACATCGAGTCAAGATCATCGGGCCGGCCGGTAACGACGCGCGGCGCTCCCACATCCTGCGTCTGCGCTGCGGCGGCGGCCTGAGCCTCAACCTCCCCAACGGCGGCTTGCCAAATCGAGAGTTCGGGATCGTGAAACTGCTTAAAACGTGCCATATACGCGGCTCCTTTCTTTTTCAGACGGACATCATGGCCCGCAGCAAATCGACCATGCCGGCGCCCTGATAGGAGCGATCACGGCCCAGGTCGATGGCGGTTTTGATGAAGATTTGCTTCACCGCCTCGGGGTCGCCGCGGTATTCACGGTGTCCCGACAAAAATGCCGCAATTGCCCCGGAAACGTGCGGCGCGGCGGCGCTTGTGCCACTCGCTTCCCGATAGTGATAGCCTTGCTCCGGATGCGTGTGGCAGGAAATGATCTTCTCGCCAGGCGCCACCAAGTCCGGCTTCAGGCGCCCATCTGCGGTCGGCCCCTTCGATGAAAAATAGGACACACCGTATCGGTGTGGCTTGCTCTTGTGAACCGACCCCACGCTGATGGCCGCGTCGGTATTGGCGGGGTCGGTAATCGAGGAGACGACGGTCACTGCCGCCTGTTCGCCAGTGCCCATGGTCGTCTTGCCGTAACCCCAGTTGCCGCAGGAAATGACCACAATGAGTCCGGATTCCACCGCCCGGGTAACCTCCTGGCACAGCGGACTGTAACCGCAGCCGTAGCTTTTCGGGTCAAAAGGGTAGCCCAGACTCATGTTCACGCCATCCACCTGGATATCCTGGCTGGCATCGTTCAGTTTGCGAAGGTATTCCAATCCCCGGATCGCAGCCGAGGCGGAACCCCTGCCATCGTCATTCAAGACCTTGATGTTCAAAAGCTTGGCGAGCGGAGCGACCCCGGAGGGGCCGGTGGTTAAATCGGCAACTTGCGGGTCGTCGCCCTCATCCTCAAGGAAGGTCGCGGCTTTGTAGGGCTTTCCGGTTTCCCACGGGGGGCAGAATCCGGCAATGATCCCGGCGACGTGGGTTCCGTGACCTTCTGTATCGTTGAGGGTGTCGGAACTGGAAAAGTTGCGGCTGAGTCTCGTATCCACCGTCTGCGAGGCGGCAAAGTGCGGGTGGTCAGCGTTGATGCCCGTATCCATCACCGCCCAGGTAATGCCCTTGCCGCGCGCGTCGAACGTCCGCCAGCAGGATGTCGCTTTCACCGTGTCCGTGGAAGATAACAGGTGGCCAAAGGTCGTTTCGTCCAACCAAATCTGGTACACCCATTGCCGGAAGTCGGCAAGGGCCTCGATATCTTGCGGGAAAAGAGCGGCAAACAGGTAAAAATCGCTCTCGGTCACCTGCGGGACCTTGCCGGTCAGGAACTCCCGGATCTTGTCTTTGGCAGGCTGCACGCCTAATTCTGGGTGGTCAGCCGATTCCTTCAGGCAGATGATAATCGGTATGCGCGTCGCGGGGGGGGCCTTCTGCGCATCCATCAGCCGCTTAACGGAAGCCGCGATCACGAAACTCTTCAGACTAGGGCGGTACGGCCAAGCACCCATCGAAAGGCCTCTTATAGTCTTAAATTGGACTTTTAGTCGATGCTAATACGTCCCTGCACTACTTAGAGACACAATGTCGCTTTTCGTCAATCAGTCCCCTGCGCCTTGCTATTAGCCCGGAGTTTTGGGCATTGGCGGAGTATCCATAATGAGTAACGGGAGGGGCTCTGGCCGATAATATCCCAAAATCGATGTTTCACAAAATGCTGCTCTTCACGGCAGCTTTCATGACGATCACGCCGCATAACCCAGTTACGAAGTGGCGGCCAACTTCTTAGTTCGTTCCACCCCCAAGGTCAAACCGGGGGACACAATCTGCGCGTTCGCCGCGGATTGCTGGCCGGAGGCGAAATCCATCGCCAGAATTCCCCAGGGATCTGAGAATCGATCGTGCGTATTGCTCGCAACACCCGCCATCTCACGCCACAAATCGGCTTGGACCTTTTTAAAGGCCGGACTGCCCGTGGCGGGTGGAGGATCCTGAGAAAAGAATCGCTTAGCGGTACTTAACGACTGTGCCATGCGAGACATGGTGCTCGCCCACCACTCGATCAGCACATAGTCACCGGCAATGACGGGAATCTGCGAATCAGGGCTCAGGTCCGGGAAGATGGGTGCGAGGCCGGCCACGGTGCCGCCCGTCTCTTTAACCTGCTGCCAGACGGCGTCATTTTGAAGGGCGCGCTGGCGAAATTCGTCCTCGCCTCCGGGTAGGATGAGAAGTTGCAGTGCCTTGCGGCCGATCTGTTCATACTCATCTAGCGGTCGCGGCTGGCCATCGTTTCGAAGGAAAAGCCCTTGGCTAAGGGCATCGTCGTAATCGGTGTTTAAATAGAAAGTAGAGCGCCCAAAGTCTCCGCTGGGGGCAAGGCCCGCCTGTTCCTGAGGCGTGGAAATCAACCCCATGCTAAAAAGCACATTGAGGTTAGCAGCCATGGTTCGAGGATCGGTCTGGGCATATTCGGCAAAGTGCCAGTACGAAACCTTCAAGCCCGGCGTGTGCGCAATCAGTCCACTACACCGGTAAGCAGCGGTGATGAGAAAGGACTGCGCGAGCGCCTTACGGAGTTTATCCGGATCGGCCAGAAAGTTGACCGCCCCGCTAACGCGGGAGGCCGTGGCGCTATCCGTGATCAAGATCTGGCCGCTCACCGGATCGGTCAGGACTGTCCCCTTCAGGGCGAGGTCGTTGATCGAGGCGTAGTTATAAACCCCCAGAATATTGAGCTTAAGGGTTTGTCCCTTTTTGCGGGCGGTGGTAAGCAGGCTCTGAAGTTCGCGGATCCCACGGGGCAACGACTGGGCAGACTGCGACAAGGTGGAAAGGTTCAACCTTAAGGCGTCCTGGATTGCAGTGCGGCCGTCCAGCCCTAAATCATTCAGGCTAACTTCATAGAGAAAGGCGGCTGCTTGGGACGCGAGCGCCTGGAGTTCCGCCTGGAGGGAAAGCGCCAGGTTCCTTTGGATTGCGGCCTTGAGGGCGCCCACGACCGCGTCCTGCTTTTCTTCGGAAAGCCCTGCTTTTTCCATCTCGTCCGGAGACGGGAAGGGACTTGGCCCGATGGCGCCGAGGACCGCAGAAATGAAGTCCACTTTCGTGGTTCCGGCGGTCACGCCTACCGAGGAGTCAACTTCCACAGTGGATTCGACTCCGCGCTTCCTATAAATGCCCATGCGGATAGTGCCAGCATCAACTTTTTGAATTCGGATCTGCAAGTCGCCCTTGATCGTAAAGCACGCCGTGACGTCAACCGAGGCGCCTTCCTTGATCGATAGAGTTGCCGGGAGGGCGGGAGAAGAGACACTCACCAGCGGATTTACGGAAGTCAGGAGATTGAGCGTTCCGGAAAGCTGGAGTGACCCCGATCCTTCAATCAAGGCGACATCACCCGTCCCCATGGCGGCAAAGTCGTCGGGTCCTAAGGGAATGACATAGTTTTGCAAGGATGCTTGGAGCGCCGCCTTGAAGGTTGGAGCAGTGGAGGTGGTGGCAAACGACTTGTAGTGTGACAGGCATACCGTGGACCCCGCCGCGAAGCCAAACGACAACCTCCCTGAATTGACCTCAACTTCGGGTGCCAGGGTGGCGTTAACCCCAAGTCCTACATAGGCACTCCCACTCGTCACATCGATCGGGCTGTCGAAGGGGTCGGGATTGAAGAGCTTCCCGCCCGTTACCACGCGGAGGCTCGCCGAAACCGCCGCTCCGCCCGCAAATTGGGGGTCAGTGGAAGTAAGGGGTGTCGGATGGGCAAAGTTGAGCCCTATTTCCGTAGAATCCAAGGGGAATCCGGCCAGCGGGACGTTCTGAAGCGAAGCGAGATCCTTCTGCATTACCGAGAGGGCAGGGGGATTTTTGAAATACTTCGCGAAGGCGGAGGCGGGACTCGGACTGGCCTGAACGTCGAGTCCAAAGCCGTCAACGAGCGGAATGTTTGGCACCTTCGCGCTCCTAAGTGAAATCTATAACCTGAATTTGAGGTAAGCCCGCTTCTGGACTTTAATGCTCTCCGCTGCAATTTGTCAATAGCATTCGTCTCAACACCACGGGGGGTGGAGCGGCTTTTTCCCCGCGCTGTTCACTCCGTCAGTTCCGCCTTGCTTGCCATCCCACCGCGTTCTAAACTGGAAAACCGGGCTTGGCGCAAGCGGACATGCAAGCCGAAAACAACCTTGAATTCGCAGTCTGCCTGATCGGGAAGCCCGTTCCAAGTTTCCGCCGATCACGCTTTATTCGTAATCTCCAACTTCTGCGAGGAGGAGTCCATGGGCGGCTCTGCCACCGACAGTCAACTTTTCGAAATCACCAGCGCGCCTCCACCCGCGACGATTGCCGACGTGCTCGCTCTGATGCAGAGAATCGACGATCTCGTGCCAAGCGACGACGGGCTCAAGTGGTTCAACCTTCTCTATATGAAGGTCACTCAACGTGTGGACAGTAGTCCCCCGTCAGGAGGCTGGGAGGATCCGGCATGGCTCGCCCGCCTTGATGTCGTCTTTGCTGAGCTGTATTTCAAGGCGATCTCGGATTGGCTGAGCAGTCCGGCAAACGTTCCCAGTTCGTGGAAAGCTCTATTCGCAGCGCGCTTCACTCCGGGCATTGAGCACATCCAGTTTGCTCTGGCTGGAATGAACGCGCATATCAATCACGACTTGGCTTTGGCGCTGCTTCAGACCGATACGGAATTGAACCTGCTTCCGGGGAAGACGAGCCCGGAACATGATGATTATGAGCGTGTGAACGGGATACTGGAGGCCGTCCTCCCCCAAGCCCTGCAGTTCCTTGCCACCGGCATCCTGGGTGAGTTGGCGGAGGACACCGGGAAGATTGGGCGGCTTCTGGCGATTTGGAATGTCAGCGCCGCGCGAGATTTGGCTTGGGATTTCGCCGACCATCTTCGCTCCCTGACAGGGATCGCGCGCGATACGGCTCTGGCGGCGCAGGATCAGATGACCGGAACCCTAGGGCGCAGTCTGCTCCTGGCCGTTTAGTTTCGTCGCTTCCGATGCCCCCGCTCTGGCGGCTCGACCTGACCGTCGCGGCCTTGGACCACGCCCAACCATGCCGCATCGAGCTGGGCGGAAATCCAGACTCAACACCGACCTATATTCTTCTTGACTTTTGTCAGGCCACATTGTAACAAAGGGTAGCCCCTAATAGAACGAGTCAGTAGGCGAATTTCAACATTTATTGAACGGTGCCGTGCCGGTTTGGCCGGTCGGCACGAGTACTATGGCACTGGCACTGCTCGGCGTAGAGTCGGACTTCCGCCGCTCAAGGGTGAGGTAAATTTGCTGCAACGATGTCCTGCCGACGACCGTTGCTTGGGGGGAGCGATTGGCCTTATTTCTGTATGTAGCGTGCTTATTTTCTTTCGTATCGAAAGTTTTAGCGGGGGCGGCCTTGGTCATTATGGGTGACTACCCATGGGGGTGCGAACATGCTGGGACTCGATTTTGCCAATAGGAAGAAGGCGTACGACTACATAATTGTCGGGTCAGGGTATGGGGGCGCCATATTCGCCTCCCGGTTGGCCATGGCAGACCTGAACCCCAAGCCTTCCATCTGCCTTTTGGAGCGCGGGCGCGAATGGCCGGTGGGAACTTACCCTGACCAAACGGCCAGCGTCTTGGGCGCCCTGCGGAGTGATCTCAATCCCCTGGGCCTCTACGAGTTTATAAATTATCAAGACATTTCGGTCATCAAGGGGTCCGGCTTGGGCGGAACCTCGTTGGTGAACGCCAACGTAGCCATCATCCCTGACGCAGAAGTGTTTGAGCAAGCCAATTGGCCTCGCACCATTACCCGCGACGTCTTGATGCCGTATTACTTGCGGGCGCGGCAGGTGCTGGCGTCGAGCCCGCATCCACAAGCTATGGAATTGGCCAAAGTTCAGGCGATGGAGCGCCGCGCCGTGGAGTTCGGAAACCACGCCTACGCGCTCAACATCAATGTTAATTTCAGCATTGACGGTAAGAATCCTTATGGGATCGACCAAAAGCCCTGCACGAACTGTGGCGATTGCATCACCGGTTGCAACGTGGGCGCAAAGAATACACTTTACATGAACTATTTGCCCATGGCTCGCAACGCCGGAACGGAAATCTACACGCAAACCAGGGTGGATTGGGTTGAGAAGTTACCAGATGGAGGCTGGCGGATTCACGGGTCGCACGTTGCTGACGCACTCTCCAGTGAATCCTTCACTTTGGATGCAAAAAATGTCGTGCTCTCCGCGGGAGCCATCAACACGCCGGAAATCCTCTTGCGGTCGGAAATGCACGGCTTGGCAGTGTCACCAATCTTGGGAACGGGGTTCAGCGGCAACGGCGATTTCTTCGGGCTTGCCTATAACGGAACATACGTTGACAACGTGCTAGGGTACGGTGTGAATCCCCCCGTGGCCGGAGGCGCCTTGCCGCCCGGTCCCACGATTGTCAGCGCGATTTCCTATGATGGGAGCGTGCCCATCGAAAAGCGCTTCACCGTCGAAGATCTTTCCTTCCCCACCGCCTATGTTTTGGGAGCGAAGGCGGCGTTCGCCCTTCTGCACGGTGATGAAACCTACGCCGGAAATGAAGCGGCCCAGCGGCAGCGCACGCTCAATGACAGCGACCTTTCGCACCCTTACCGCATTGACGGCGCGCTGAATCACACCATGTTCTATCTAGTGATGGCTCACGATGATGCCCGCGGCACCATGGTTTTCGATTCCCATTGGTATGAACCCGACGGAAGCATGAAAATTCAGTGGGACGGCGCAGGGCGGGAGATTATCTTCACGCGCATCAACGAAGAACTGCGCCGCCACGCGCGCGCTCAGCAGGCCAACTTTATTTCCAATCCCCTTTGGAACATCTTCAAAACCCGGCATTTGGTGACTGCTCACCCCCTGGGCGGGTGCACCCTGGGCGAAGATTATCTGCACGGCGCCGCTGATGAGTTCGGCCGGGTGTTTGCCGGCGACGGCAGTGTCCATGAGGGACTGTTTGTCTGCGATGGTTCTCTCGTACCGTCTGCACTGAATGTAAATCCTTTGCTCACCATCTCGGCGCTCACCGAGCGAGCCGTGGAAAGGAATATTCAGGCTCTGCAAGGGAAACCCTATCCCCAACCCAACAAGTCAGTAAGTCTGTCGACCATCGACCCGCTTCTGGTGTCGACTTACACGGAGGGGCAGTTGGAGCCGCTTTTCCGGCGCTGCGCTTCGCTGGGCATCGACACGCTCATCAACAAGGGCGGAGCCCCGCAGATCGACGTGGCCTCTCGCACAATTTGCAACGACCAGTTCTGGAAGGGCTTCTTCCCCAAGGATCATATTTTGAATGTCATGTCGTCGGCGCTCTTCACCGGGTTCAAGAAAGAGTTCCACAAAGATGCCAGCGGCCACTATACAGGAATCACCAGTGACACCGATAACCACATCCACGCGCGAAACAGCCTGGAGGAGGTTACGCTGACGAAACCCACGGGAACGCTCGAAGCTGGGAACTACATTCTGCTGAAATACTTGGACGCGCCGTGGCAGGGGTTTTACGACATCTTCAAGGTCATCAACCAGGACCTCCTGATTGGCCGCGTCTACTTGGGAGAATATCCAAATGGAATTCGCCAGTTCACGTTTCCCATGACGCGTAAATACAGCTTCGACCAGATGACGGTCAATGATCACTTGGCGCTCTACGCGACGGGCACCGTCCCCACCCCCCAAGACCTGCAAGGCGTGTGGAGAATGGACGTCATCTCCAACGCCAACCACGCGGGCGGGGTGGCGTATCTGAGTTTTGACGCCAAGCCCGACGGCCGCCTCGCCTGCCAATACCGCCTGATGGGTTTAATGGAAGGCCTGGTGTTACCCAGCTTCCTCCAGGATCATTTTCAGATGAACGATTTCACCCCGTTCCACGACGAAATCCGCAAGATCTCGAGCGACTTTCTGGTGGGAAAGTACATCACTGGCATTCCCCCCGCCGTGTCTTCCGCCCTGGACAATTTATCGCTCGGGATTTTCCATTCCGACTCGGCTGGTAACATTGGCTTCTACTATATGCTGTCACGAACCGGAGCGAAGGCTCTTCCCACCGAAGCCCTTCTCAGTCCTTTCCTCGACGTGTACTTGCCCGATGGCCTGAGCTTGACCTTCGACGAAGAGATGGTGGGTTGGTACTTTGAGGGAGCCACGACTCCAACTCCGGACCGGGCGGGAGATCTCACCATCGCGGAGAGGATCCCGGCATCGGGTACGCCCGTGGGTGGGGTGGATTGCAAGTTTGACCTCCACATGACGGCCCGCGATATCAACGAGTTCATCGACGGGCCGGAACATGAGGCGCAAATGGAGGGCTCTATCACCTTCGGGAAGTTCCTGGGAGCTGAGCAGGTTACGTACGTCGTCGATTCCCAAAACAGCCGGTTCAATTATTTGGAGGTCAATCCCGCGACCGGCGAAGCGGAAATTCGCTATCACCTGGAGTTCTCGTGGCCAGACGGCAGGCGCTTCTGTCTTAACGGAATTAAGTATATGCAGAAAGACAGCGGAGGCGGTTTCCGCGGCATGCGGGAATTACTGGAGGATTACACCACGCTCTACTGCCACATCTATGAACTCAAGGCCGGCCAGCCTGACACCCAGGTGGGTCTTGCGTATTTGAAGTTCCAGACCTTCGAGGACCTGGCCGCGGTGGGAAACCTGGTGGGTTTCCTGGCTTCGTTCCAGGTGACGGGCACCAAAGATCCAGTCCTGCAAATGCAGGCCCGGATGCGATTTCTGGCTTTCACTGCACAATTCGTGCAGCTCACCTACGACCCGCTGGCTCCCGACATTGGCAGTTTCGGCGAAGATGTTCAGTTGGAAGTTTTGCGCGGGGCCGATACGCCCGACTATTTCAGCACCCAGCAAGGGACGGATCTCCAGCGGATTCTCCTAAACACCCCAACCCAGCCGCTTGAATCGCTTCTCAACACCGGCAAGGTCGCGTTCGATTTTGACAAGAAGCGCATTTTCCGCGATTCCTTCTGGAAGGGTTCGTTCACCAAGGATACGCTTTTGGGGTGGGAGGAGCGCATCCGCAACAGCGTGCTGGGCGACAAGGGCGTTCCCGCGGGACAAATCTTCGCCGGTGGAAGTTTCTGGAAGCGTTTTGACAAACTTCAGGGCGGCCTCGCCACCGGTGAGGTGGTGAACTACGAAATGCACGAACTCCCCGGCGAACCGCGGGTGCGTGAAATTCCCTACCCGGATAACAATCGCCCCTATTTCAAGAAAGGCGACAACGTGCTCCTGCTCAATTACCTGAATGATCCTTACAAGCAGGTGTACGATACCATCAAGGTGATTGACGCTCAAAACGCCATTGGGGTGATGCACCTGGGCGACTTCCCGAATGGGGTGGAATTTGCCACCTTCGTCATGGCGCGGAATAACTACCCTTTCGAAAAGATGTCGGTGGAAGACCATCAACTGCTCTTTGCCGATCCCCACACCAAAGTGCCCACGGCCGCCCAATTGCCCGGGCAATGGAACGGTAACTTGATTTTTGTTGAGCACCCTAATAGCACGATCCTCAATCAGCTCAGCCCCGTCGTCTTCCAACTGGTGTTTGCCGCCCAGGGAACTCAGTTGCAGGCCCGCTACAAGTTCGGCTTAATCAGCACCGGCGCCCAAGTGGAAGTGACCCCGGAATTCGTGCGGCTGAGCAATTTCACCGCCTTCCAGGACGAGATTCGAATGATTGATAACGATACGCTGATCGGCAAGTGGGTGGCGTCTGACCTGGTTTCTTCCCTGGTCGATCCCTTGCGGAACTTTCTGGAGCCCGCTTCAAACCAGTGGACGTTCTATTACATTCTGACGAGGACTAAAACCTAGTGCGGATTACAGAATATAGTGACGAACTGTTTTCGTAGCGCGGGCGTCTCGCCCGCTGTGGCGTGGGCATCCTGCCCGCACGCTGGGCGGGAGCGGGACGCTCCCGAGACAGCGGGCAAGATGCCCGCGCTACACCCTGTAACCACCCCGGCGCTGGGGGCGCCACCCCTCCTGAATCAGGAGGGGAGCCCTTTGAAAACTCCTCTCCTCAGATGAGGAGGGGTGGCGCTCTGAGCGAGGGGTGGTGCTGAGCAGGGTGGGGGATTGAGCCGCGTTGACCTTTAAAGCCCGAACTTAAGCAAAGTACTGAGGAGGAAATTCCATGGCAGAACTGACGGTCACCAATTGGTTCGGCAATATCGTCTCGCACCCGCAGGTGGTGGTTGAGGCGGCCTCTAAGGAAGATATTATTGCCATCTTGAAAGACCCCGCCAAGTACCCGTCCCCGGTCCGGGCCGTTGGCTCCAACCATTCCACGGCTCCCTGCGGAATAGCCGATGGCGGGACTCTGATCAAAATGTCGAACATGAACAAGATCATCAGCATTACGAATCAGTCCGTCACGGCGGAGGCGGGAGCGATCTACTATGACATCGCCCATGAGCTCGAGAACCGCCAGTTGCAGTTCTACGTGAATACGGAAATTGGCAGCCTGTCCGTGGGCAGCGCGGCCTGCGCCGGAACCAAGGACGGGTCTTTCTTCGGAGAGTACGGCCAGGTGGGCTCCTACATTACGGAAGTCGAGATGATTCTCCCTTCCGGTGACATTCTGGAGGTTGACGAAAGCCAGCCGGAGCTGCTGCAACAAGTCCGCTCCTCATACGGACTGTTCGGGATCGTCACCGCCGCCACTTTCCGCATCCGTCCCATTCTGCCCATGGCAGTTCACCATGAGACTTTCCACATCGCGGATTTCGTCCAGAAGCTGCCGCAGCTTTGGGCCTTGAACGAGTCCATGATGTATTACATTTTTCCCTTCGATGATTTGATTACGGTGGAATTCCGCAAGTACAATCCCGGCGCGTCCGGAAGCCCCAACCGGATCATCTGGCCGTCCCGCAACTACCTTTGGGCTACCGCCGGACCAAAGTTTTGCTATCAGGTCGAGAAGGATATCGCCGACAAAACGATCCGCTATGGCGTGATCAACAACTTCTGCGCCTTGTGGCGCTTCAAGCTTGAAAACATCGTGACCAGTGATTACACCATTGCTACGGACCAGATCATCCATTATCCCCCGGTTTCGGATGACAGCCGCTACACATTCAGCCTGTGGGCGTTTCCTGAGGAACAGTACGCCACCGTTCTGCCGGCGTTTGTTCAATTTTCGAAAGACTACTACCAGCAAAAAGGTTATCGCACCAACATGTTGAACGTCGGCTACCGCATTTCCAAGGATCAGCAATCGCTCCTGTCATATTCGTATGACGGCAACGTGATGACTGTGGATCCAGTCTCCACCGCGAACCCGGGGTGGCCGGAGTTTCTGGATGCCTACAACGCCTTCTGCGCCGCTCGTGGCGGGCTTCCCCTCATGAACCAGACCGCCCAGCTTACGCCGCCTTTGGCGCAAAAAGCCCTGGGAGATCGATTGAAGCAGTTCGCCGCGGCAAGGAAGAAATATGATCCCAACAACCGGCTGTTAAATAGTTATTTCCAGGGCATGCTGGCTTTTTGAGGGCGCTTTCAGCAGATGCAGGAGTGCTTTTCTCTGTGGCCTCCGTGCGCTCAGTGGTGAACTTTCTGGCGCGCTGACGGACGCGCGCCCGCATTCAGGCGTAAACCATGGACTCCCAACGATTAGCACCTTTCGTCGTCACGTTGGTCGCCGCGTTCGCATTGCTCCACCCCATGACCACGGCCATCCGCAAGCCTGGCAATAATTCCGCACCTGCAAGCAGCCGCCCAGAAGGCAGGCCGGAGTTGGCGAAGGGTGAGCCTGCCAATCTGGAATTCCCCACTGCCCAAGATCTCGTTTCCGAATTCCTCTTCAGCCGCAAGGGAGATCAGGCGGCCCCATCGGGTTATCCTGCGGAGGCGGCTTACAATATCGATTTTCTCATTGCGACCGCGCCTGATCCTATCAGCTCACGTTTGCCCTACTTTTTCGACAGCTTTGTCGAGTCCTTGGAAAGCGCCGCGGAGGCCTCCGGTTATACTCTTGACCGTTTTGGTTTGCCGTGGCTGGAGAAGGAAAATGGAGACCGAGATAACGTCCCTTCGTGGCATCGGACACTCTACGAGTCAGTGCCCGGCTTGATTCTCTTCCGTAACCCGCAAGAGCGGAAGCTCCTGCTGGTTTTTCTGGTGGGAGAAACTCCCACCACGGGAATTCACAAAGCGGCCATGTTCTCTGCGCTGGAGCAGGTGGCGCAGTTTTATCCTTGGGATCCTAAACACGCCGAACTTCCTGCGGGGTTTCCCCAGGTGTCGCCGAACGTTAGCCCAGCGCCGGCAGCCCAGCCGAAAACGAGCTCGCCACCCGGCTCCCCGTCGGGTTCCGGCTCGGTGGGCGCCGCCCAAAAGGACGGCGCCACTATCCGCATCATGGGGCCTTCCTTCTCGGGTTCAGCCGAATCCTTACGCCTTGCCCTGGACAAGTGGAGCGAGTCGCGGAGAAACGTCCCCGATCTGCGATTTCAAATCATCTCCGGGACGGCCACCGCCATCGATGCCCAGAGGCTTTCGCAAGCCGCGCAAGGTCATGCGACCTTTCAGGCCACCGTGCCGCCCGATGATGAAACGCGTCAAGCGGTGGCTTGCTACATTGGCAGCCTTGGAATTCAGAAGATCGCGATTCTGACCGAGGACAACACCGTCTACGGGCAGAAATTTGTGAATCAAAGCGCCCCGGGCGAGGCAACCAAGGGTCAAAACCGCGCGGACTGCGGGAATGGGCAAAGCCCTCCGGAGATCCTGAGTTTGCCCTTCCCCATGCACATCTCGCGCTTGCGGGCCGCAACCAGCAAGGCAACACCCCAGCAGGGGCAAGCAGCGCCCGGGACCGGGAGCAGCAACCCGGCTTCAGCCAGCCTTGCGCAAGAAAGCGGCGCGGAGCCACGCGAGGTGCCTCCCTCCTTTGCGGATTTGAGTGTTCGGTCGGCGGAATTGACCCTGGCCAATCTTCTTTCCACCATTTCCCGCGAGCAGTATAGCTACGTCGGAATCGTTGCCACCGACGTGCGTGACGTAACGTTCCTCGTGCGTGAGGTCCGGGAGCATTGTCCTGCCACGGTCCTTTTCACGCTCAACTCTGACCTTCTCTATGCCTACCCGGAGGTCAACACTGCCACTCGCGGCATGATTATCATTACGCCATATCCGCTCTTCAATCTCGATCAGCTTTGGACGTACGCCTTCGGAGGAGATATTTCGCGCCTGCAGTTTTCGAATCAGGCGGCGGAAGGCGTTTACAACGCGACATTAGCCCTCCTGGGTCAAGATGGAAAATTGGTCGATTATGGAAAGCCCTTGGCGGTGTCCGCAAACGCGCAGACGCCCGACCCGCGCCAACCATCCCTCTGGGTGACGGCGATTGGAAACGGCAAGGCCCTCCCAGTCAGGATATTGGACTGGAAGGACTGCGACAATTATACCTACCTGCCGGCTTCGTCGACGGAAGCCAGGAATCCTTTGGGAAAGCCCTGCACAGGCTTTGCGCCGACGTCAGCGGCGAGTAACAAAACTAAGACAAAGGACCCCTTGCGGAAGCTTAGGGTAGGCCGAGGGATCTACGCTGAGAATTCGGTGGTGGCGTTCATTGCCCTCAGCCTTTTCATCGCCGCCTTTTCAATTCTGATGGTCAGTCAATACTGGCGGCCGGAGAAGCGAGGGTCAGGCTGGATCTCCGCCCTCTTCGGGGATACCGCTTCCCCGGCTTACTGGTACGATTGCCGTCTGTTCCTGCTCTGTTGCTGTGTAAGCTTGTTGGCATTTTATACGGTGGTCATGGTGGACTTCTGTCTCCCCTTCATGGCAGCAAGGAAACTGGGCACCGGCATTGAAACCAATGCCACACCTAGAATCGCGGCGGGAATTGGTATTTTAACGATTGTATTATTGCTCGTGTCAATCCTCGCCGTCGTCTCAGCCTTTCGCAAATCCCCCTCCAGCCAGCGCGTGTCGGCTCCGGAGGTTGTCATTTTCTCGCTCCTCGGCTGCGCATTTCTTTCCGTTCTCACTGCTCATTTGGGATTAAGGTGGATTGCGGATGTCCAAAATTCTCCCCCTAGCGGGCTCTTCAATCATTTGCGTTCCTTTGACCTAACGGGCGGTCTCTCGCCCCTCCTGCCGCTCTCCTGTGTGGCCATGGGGGCGTGCTTCTGGGCGTTGTGTTCCTTCCGCCGCCTGCGTCTGATCGACGTCCTGCGCGCCACGGGTTCATGTGAAAAGCCGCATTCCTGGCTGAGTTTCCTGTGCCTCGATGTCCGCTCCTTCAGCGGGGTTCGCGAACTCGAGGACAACGTCAAGCATATGCTGGAAAGCTCCTCCGTCATTCCCCTGCGGTGGTACTCCCTGCTGATGGTGATGGGGCTCGCGGTGGGGCACTATTTCTTTGCCACGCGATTGGTTCGGGGGTTCGAACCACCGCCCTTCTACTGGTTGTTTGAAGCCGCATTTATCATTATTTACTGGGCCCTCCTCATGGAGTTTCTCCGCCTGGTTTTTGTCTGGCGAAGCCTGCACCTGCTATTGCAACGGCTTTCGTGGCATCCGCTGCTTGCCGCGGTCAAGCGCTATCGCGAACTCCGGCCGAATCTCGCCAAAATGAACCTCACTCACCCGCCTTCGGTCTTTGCCGAACTGGAATCCTCGGTGCAGCAGGCGGGCCGCCTGGTGCGCACGGCCAAAAATCTAGCCGAGGCGACAGACACCGACGAGGGCGCGCGGAAACTGTTTCGGCAATCGCTTCCCGAGTGGGAAGCCCAGGCCGAGTGCGCCGCGTCGCAGCTTTGCGAAGCTCTCCAGTTACAATGGACGGACGCTTCCCGAATCGATCCGCCTTCATCCGCGGAGATGGTTCGCAAAAAGCGCGCTACCCAAATCCAGGGCAATTGGCGGCAATCCCTCAAGTCCCGCTGCCACGCCCACCACGCGCTGTTCCGCCTCTTGCAATCTCTGCGAAAACCCATGGAAGATTACTGGTCTTCCCTCCATACAGAGGGCCCGGTTACGGCGCCACCGGCGGACGTAAAGGAGTTTTTCGACCAGGCTGAGGAATTCATTGTCAGCCGCTTGGTTAACTTTTTGGCCATGGTGTTTCCTTCGCTTCAAAATCTGGGGTACTTTGTTCTCGCCGGACTTTTGCTCATGCTTGTCGCCGTCACCTCTTATCCCTTTCAGCCGAGAAATGAATTCCTTTTCTTCAATTGGGTGGTTATCCTGTCTTTCATCGGGACAGTTATTTGGATTTTTGTACAGATGGATCGGGACACCGTTTTGAGCCTGCTCAACGATACCAAGCCCGGCGAAGTCAATTTCAGCCGCGAACTGGTGGTAAGAACACTTCTTTACGTTGCTGCCCCGCTTCTAGCTCTGCTGGGTGCGCAGTTTCCCGAAAGCTTGCGGCAGATCCTTTCCCTTTTTACGGCCGGGCAGGGGAGTCCTTGAGGATAACCACCCGGGCTGAAGGGAATAACCACGCCGTTCCTCGGCACTCCGAGCCACGGGGTGGTGCTTAACCGGGGTGATGATGCCGCCGAGAGGAGAGATAATCACATGTCGAGCAAGACTCTGAGTCTGGGGAGGTTCATCCTGACTGTTGCCCTCGCGGGCTCCTCCGCGGCGTGGGCCGACCAACCCCCCTTGACCACCGCCCTCAACGATGTTCGCGTCGAGAGTGTTGCGAGCGACCGGCTTTCCCTCGATGTTGTCGTGTTGCCCCAGATGACCGCAGAGCATTTCCTGGTGCGTGATACGGCCGTACAGGACCAATTGCAAGGCCTGCATAAGGGCGATCACCTTTCCGTGGTGGTTGTGACTGACAACGGCCAGACGACCCTGCAAACCATGTCCGTCAAAGTAGTTTCGGTGGAACCGGGTTACCGCGCCCTCGCGTTGTTCGGCGCAGCCATCGCTTTTTGGCTGGTCTGCTTTCTGCTCTCGGGCTTTCACCCCCAAAAACTGATCATGGGAGAGGATGGACGGTTCAGCAATTCAAAATTTCAGACAGTTATTTGGTTCGGAGTTGTCATCATCTCGTACTTGGCAACCCTCTGGCTGCGGGCCCGCGAACTCGGAGGAGACATGCTGGGAGGAGTGAATATACCCCAGAACCTCTTCCTTCTATCGGGGATGAGTGCCGTCACTTTCACCGCCGCCAAAGGCATCACGGTAACAAAGATCAATAATGCAGCAGCAGCCGGCATTGTGAACAGCAAACCACGCGCTACGGTTGCCAGTTTCTGGTCCGACCTAACATCCAACGACTCAAACCAATTTGACCTCGGCGATTTCCAGATGCTCGCCATGACTTTCCTGGCCGTCGGGGTATTTCTCGCACTGGTTTTTCATTTCCTCGGCTCGCTCGAAGCCCGAACGATTGTGGAACTTCCTGATGTGGATACCACCATCCTGGCGTCGTTCGGACTCGGGCAGGGCGCTTACTTGACCAAGAAGGCTTTGGGGAATGTTGGTGATGCATAGTGAATTCGAGGACCCAGGAGGCTAATAGGCCGCTCGAAGTTTGTGCCTGTCTGGATCAAGTCTTCCGAGTCGGTATTCGCGGTGCAGACCTCCCACCAGGGGCTCGACAAGTACCCGGTGTGCCCAAACGAAAGGGAATTGGTCACTTACTTTCTTTTCTTGGACAACACAGAAAACACCAGGCGTCATCCGCCCGGCTCCTCCACCAACTGATAATGCACCAAGCCGGAGAGGAAAGGGGCCGCAAGCCAGCGGCTGATCTTCGCCTCGATGCCGCCTGGGGTTAGGCGATTAACGACTTCAGTTTGGCTGCGGATTGCGCGTAAGCCGATAATCGTGAATCGCGACAGCGAGGGCTGGGGAAATCCCCCCACCACGAGCCTGCTCCACTCGGACCACCTCGCACTTACAAACGACCTCTGCATGGCTGCGATTCCCGTTTGTCGGAGGAAGCTCAAGCCTTACTTCCAAAAGCGTCGTTGGCTTAAGGATACTCTTAGTTCGAAACAAGACTCCAGTGTGACTGACGTTTTCCGTCCGTGCCTCAAACCATTCTGGACCGTGTGGTATGCGATAGCGAACCGGAATTTGGACCGGGAAACGTTCCGCACGAGCCGAGACTTCGTGGACCCTTTTTGCCATAGTGTCATTCCTCGTTATTTCCGCACTGCCTGGAAGGTCTTCTATTTGCGTGTTGCTAAACACTCACAACTAATACTTCAATTAAAGACTTGAGACTTACGGTCCTGCCCTCATTCGAGAAAGTGACAAAGCGAAAGACCCGCATATGCGTTGCCAAAAGGCTGGATTATCAGTTGGGACTAACGGATTGAAATTACAAGGCTTCTAGCTGTGCATGGCCGGCGAGGCGCGATGAGCGGAAGATAGAAAGGGAAGTTTTGCATTACCGGAGTAAAGTCTACACGTCAGGGTCCGGGGTGCTTATAGGACGATGGCCATTTCTATTGCCTATTTGGGGCTAAGGGTGTGCGAGCGCTTAGCATTGCGGTGGGGTGACGTGGACTTTGGGAGCCTCACGGTGAGGATCCAACGAAGCATCGTAGCCGGGGATGTTAATGCAACAAAGAACGAAGCGTCCGAAGGCACGCTACCGTTGGACCCGGACCTTGCTGAAGCCTTACTTCAGCACAAGGCGAGGGCGGCGTACAAATCGGATTCTGACTACGTCTTCGCCGGACGGACCGGGAAGCCCTCGTGGAAAGATTGGATTCTTGCAGACCGTCTGAAACCCGTCGCTAAACGGGCGAAGATTGGGGGCGTCGGCTTTGGCTGGCACACGTTCAGGCACAGCTACCGAAACTGGCTCAAGCGGTTCAACACACCGTTAAAAACTCAACGGCAGCTAATGTGACGCGCTGATTTGAAAACGACAAGCGAAACCTATGGCATCGAGTCCGAGGTGTCACCGGAACGGCGCGAAGCCAACAGTGAAGTAGTCAAGATGCCGATTGGCAACTAATGGTACGAGATGGTACTTTTCACGACCGTTAGAACTGAGGTTAAGTGCTTTGGTCTCAGTGGTGGACCTGGAGGGGTTCGAACCCTCGACCTCATGACTGCCAGGCAACGCAAGTGAGGGTATCTTGTTGATTATGCGGCACGGTTGGCAGCCCTAAGTGACTGAAAAGCTCGTTCGGAACGCTCAAGTTGGACTGATTTTGGACTCGTTTTTCTGGTTCGTGTTTTTGACCGATGACTGCCAAAAGTTCTCTCAAATCATCCGTCTCATTTGTGGCTTGAGCCCGAGACACGCTGTTACAGTCACCCGGGCAGAGTTTCGCTAGCCGTGCCGCGGAATGCCCGGACCGCGGCAGAATTAAGAGGCCTGTCGCGGGGTTTATTATGGCCAACTTTGCTCCTGTCACCCATCCCAGTTCCGCGAAACCTGCCGCCGATGGACCACGCAGCCCGGACTTCATGCCGATCCCCAAACTGAACGGATTCTCTTCTGAACCAAGGAAAGGATACTCGTTCGAGGCTGAACCCATTGAGTCTCATCCTGCCCGAGCAAAGTCGCGGGTCATTTCGAAGGTGGGGTCACTGATTCGCCCCTCAGCGGTTGCCGCGCCGCCACCCCCCTGTTTTGCTTCGTTTGCGACGAGATCGATTAGAATTTGTGCGCGTGATGTGTGCCTGCTCAAAGCCAAGGATGGGCCGTGCCTGCCGTCCGCGTGTGGTACTCCAGTCAGCGTGCACCTGACAGCGTCGGCAACGAAGGCTCGCCCGCTTCTTGGACTCGGGAACGGAACTCCGAACCGTAGACCTCCCATCAGAATCTTAGGTCGCGTCCTGTCTCAAGGGCGACTCGGCGGGCTGCATGACCCCGTGCTACTTTTCGCCCGTCCTTGATATGTACATGCCGCAGGCGCGAGCACTCTGGTTTTCCACCCCGAGAGACCTCCGCACTCCTCAAAGCGCCTCTTGACAGAGTTCAGGTTTCGTTTTCACCATGAGACGAGGACGAAGCGCACCAGGTTTCGTCGCGGACGTTGCCAGCAGTCGGCCCCTTCAGGGGCGGAACAATCTCTCACTTTCCCTCTCTGTAAGTTTCACCTCATAAGCGCCAAGATAATACATGACACCGCGCAAGTTGGGGAACCCGTTTGCGGTCCCGCTCGGCGAGGGCAGCAGCGATTTCATTCCCGTGTTGCAGGGCATATTCTAGTTTCACTTCCGGAGCGATGGCCTGTTGCGCCTGATGCAGTGCGAATTGGAACTCACGCCACCGACTGCCCCGAGCGGTGGGATTCCAGTTCGTAGCCCCAGGGGGAAAAGGACCCACCGAGGCGTACCAGCTTTTGCGTCAGCAAGGCGACCAGCAGTTTTCCATACAACCAGGCGCGCGAGCTCCGCGCGTCGTGCTTGGGTAAGTGACCGAGCGCCAGCAACGATTTGAGCCGCTTGAACACCAGCTCAATCTGCCAGCGGAAGCGATAGTGCTCGAGCACTTCGGCAGCGCTCATCTCCGTCGCGGGGAGGGTCGTAAACACCATCACGTAATGCCCGTACTCGCGGGTTTCCGGCCGGACGCGAATCTGGTTCTTATGCTCGCGCCGATCCAGTTGGCGTTCCGCCGCGGCGATGGCTTGCTGGCTTTTGCGCAGCGCACACAGGCGCCCCTCGACGCGCTCCGGCCCGGCGTGCATCGCCACTTCCCATTGCCCCACTTGTCCGGCCCGCGGCAGCTTGCGCAGTTGCGGCAACAGCCGGAACGGCTGGTCATCGGCCGCGAACAACGGCACCGAACTGTTCAGCCGGACAATGATGTCGCCCCCTTGGCCGCGCACCCTCGCCACTCCGGCGGGATGGCAATAGCCGCGATCGGCGAGGAGCAGATCTCCCGCCGCGACCAGAAAACGCTCCAGATTCTCCGCCGTCTGCGCCCCTTTCCGCGAGGCGATGACCAACTGGTCGCAGGTCAACTCCGGCAGCCGCAGGCTGTAATGAATCCGCCAATGCGAGCCCGTGGGACCCGGTTCCTTGATCACCGTCCCATCCAGCGCCCGCAAGCGTCGCCGCGACGGTGTACCGCTCCAGCGCACGCCGCTTTCCACCAGCAACGCCTGGCAGAGGGGCTGCAACCAACTCTCGGCCTGGCGCAAGCGGTTCAACAGGGTCACGTCGGATACCTCCGCCAGGCCCGCGGCTCGGGCCCGCACCGTGGTCTCCCGCAACGAATAGCCGCAGCCGACGTGCATCAGCAATACCCGCAAGAGCGCTTCCACCGAGGGAAATTCCCGCAAACGCTCCACCGCTCCGCTCAGGCGCGCTGCCCCTTGCCAACTCGGCGGCAGCAGGCCCACTAAGATTTTCCAGTCTTCGTCCAGTGCATTCATGCCCAGCAAGGTACGGGAAAAAGCTACCAACGTCAAGCCTTATCTTAGCGCTTATGAGGGCTCACCTACGGCTATTCATGGTTTCCCGTTTTGCGGGAAAGAAAGCGTCAATTCAACGACGGGCTTGACCTAGCGTTTAGGTTACCTTCCACCAGGGTAGAGGTAACAGGATTATTTCCTTAATCCAACACCGACTTTCACGAGCTTCGCGAATTCGCGAAAAGTTTGAGGCGGCGTGTTGGGCGAGCGCGAGTGTTTTGAAGGGTTTACCTGTTGGCGATTGTATTGCATTAACGAAGTTGAAGAACCTCTTAGGACAGGAAAAGGAGCGGAGCCTTGACGATCACCGAATTCACCAAGACACGGGATTTGAGCATCAGCGTGAGCGATAGTGAGGGAGGCGCCGTCGTTTGCTTGAGCGGCCGTGTGTCCGTCGATTCTTCGCCCAACCTGCGGGAACGGCTCCACGCGGTACTCAAACGGCCGTCCCTGCCGGCGCTCACGATTGACTTGGCGGAGTTGGCCTACATCGACTGCTCCGGGGTTGCAACGCTGATCGAAGCACTCAGGATATCACGCAGCCGCAAGACCCGATTGCAGTTGAGGGGGTTGCGTGATCGCCCTCGTTATTTGCTGGAGGTCACGGGCCTGTTGCGCCTTTTCGAAACAACTGAGCGGACCAGTGAATCGTCCGCTTCCAAGGTATCCTGATGGCCACTTTCACCGAAAGCGTCGGAAAATCCACGCTCAAACACCTCGACTACGTCGGAGGGCTGAGCATTCAGTTGTGGGCGACCATCCGCTCCCTGGGCACGTCCCTGCCTTTCACGGGAAATCGCTATCGCTGGAAAGCCGCCATCGGCCAAATGTTCCAGATCGGCGTGGAGGCGATCCCCATGGTGGGCCTCATGGCGGTTTGCTCGGGGTTTATTCTCGCCATGCAAGGGGGGTACGAGTTGCGCCGCGTGGGCGCCATGCAGTATGTCATCGACCTCGTCGCCATCGGCTTCACACGCGAATTGGGGCCGCTGCTCACCGCCATCGCCGTCAGCGGGCGGTCGGGCTCGGCATTCTCTGCCGAGATTGGAACCATGATGGTGACCGAAGAGGTCGATGCGCTGCGCGTGATGGCCTTCGAACCGGTCGAATTCGTGCTGGCGCCCAAGCTCCTCGCCGCGCTCATTGTGGTGCCCTGCCTTGGCATTCTCTGCAACGTCTGCGGCATTTTTGCGGGCGGGATCTTTATGTTCTTCAGCACCCATCTGAGTCTGGGAATCTATGTGCATGGCGTGATGACCTCGATTCATTTGCGCGACGTGATCAGCGGGGTCATCAAGAGCGTGGCGTTCGCCATCATCATCGTCATGGTGGGTTGCCTGGAAGGTTTCCGCGTGCGTGGGGGGCCGGAAGCCGTAGGCCGCTCCGCCACGGCCGGGGTGGTCAATTCGACTTTCCTGGTCATCGTCGCCGACGCGGTTTTCACCGCCATCTTTTACTTTACCGGGGGACACTGATGGCGATCATCTCGGTTCGCGATCTGGTGGTCGAGTTCGACGGACGGCGCGTGTTGGACGGGCTGAACCTGGAGATCGAGCCCGGGGAGACGATGGTGTTGCTGGGCGGCAGCGGCACGGGCAAGAGCACCCTGTTGCGGCAAATCATTGGCCTGGAACGCCCGAAGTCGGGCAGCGTCTCGGTGAAGGGAGTCGATATCGCCCGCTGTTCGCCGGCGGAACTCAAGCAAATTCGGCTCTCCATGGGCGTGGCATTTCAGGATGGGGCTTTGTTTAACTCACTCACGGTCAAGGAAAACGTCGCCCTGGCTCTGCGCGAGCACACCGCGCTCTCCCCCTCGATCATCGAGCTGGTTGTCTGGATGAATTTGGCCGTTGTGGGTCTGGCGGATTTCGAAAATCTGCTCCCCCAGGAGCTCTCTGGCGGCATGAAGAAGCGCGCGGCGGTGGCGCGGGCTCTGGCCCTCGATCCTGAAATCCTCGTGTTCGATGAACCGTCGGCGGGCCTCGACCCGATTGTCGCGGCGGAGCTGGACGAACTCATTCTGCTTCTGAAGCAGGCCTTCCAGATGACCGTCATTGTGGTGACCCATGAGCTGCCCAGCGCCTTCCGCATCGCCGACCGCATCGCGATGCTCTACAAAGGGTCGTTCCTCGCGGTGGGAACCAAGGAGGAGATCAAGGCAAGTCAAAATCCGCATATCCGGCAGTTTCTTGATCGCGTACCTGATAAAACGGCCTCCGAGCGCGCGGCGGAAAAATACTTCGAAAAGTACGTTCAGTCCCAGGCGCCATCGCCCCGGCAACGGAAATGGTGGGAGCGTGCGGAAGCCGGCTTCGAGAAATACGTCCAGTCCCAGGAGGTTAAGCGGTGACCACGGAAGCCAAAGTCGGAATCTTCGTCCTCTCGTGTCTCGCGGTCCTGACCGGGACGCTCGTCTACCTGCTCAATGCACAGTCAAATCGTGGGGGAGTGCACTATCGGACCTATCTGCGCTATGCAGGGGGGCTTGGATCCGGTAGTGATGTTCTGTTCGGAGGCATCAACGCCGGCAAAGTCACGGCCGTGCGGCCCTGGGCGGCGGACCCGACCCGAATTGAGATTCTGTTGGAAATCAAAGAGGGAATACCCGTGAACGAAAAGTCCGTGGCGAAGCTCGGCTCGGTGAGCCTCATGAGCGATCCGACCCTGGCCATCAGCACCGGCAGCAACGCTTCCCCCCGTCTTGCGCCCGGCACAACAATCCCTTCCGAGGAGGCGCCCAGCCTGGACGACGTCGAGGCCAAGCTGGCCACCGTCGCGGATAGCGCCAATGGCCTGATCACGCAGGCGCAGGGGGAGCTTGGCGGGATCAGCACCGACGCGCGAACTCTCCTGGCCAATCTGAATACCGTGACCGGCCGGTCCAATCAAAAACAGATCGAAGCCTTATTAAAGCAAACGAACGGACTTTTGGCCGACGAGCGCCCGAAGATCGATCATATCGCGGATCAATTATTGGCGCTGAGTCAGCATGCGGATGCGGTGATGGGAAAGACGGGCCCGCTGGTCGATCACGCCGACGGCGCCATTCAGAACGTAAACACCACGGTGAGCGATCTGCACGAGCCCATGCGCAAGGATCTGGCTGAACTTCAGAACACGTTGAACGAGGCCAGGAGCCTGCTCGCGAACATGCAGGTCATGATGCGGGCCAACGAGTATAAGGTCGACGACACGATTGAAAATCTGCGAATTGCCACCGACAACCTGGACCAGTTGACGGACTCGCTGAAGCAGCGGCCGTGGAGCCTGGTCCGCATTAAACAAACCAAGGACCGCAAAGTTCCGCAATAGGGAGAAGCGAAATATGAGGAAACGTCTGACGGCAGCTCTTATCGCAGTCACAATTTCGGCCTCCCTGGTCGGCTGCGTGAATAGAGTTGAGTATCCCACCTATTACACACTTCACCTGCCGCCGGCCGCGGATCCGCCCCCGGCGGCTGGAAACCGGGCCTCCGTTGCGGTGAGCGAGTTCCAATCACCGGCTTACCTCCGGCAAGGGGCCATTGTCTACCGCCCTTCACCAGAAGAGGTCGGGTTTTATAATTATCGTCGCTGGGCAGTTGACCCGCGCGAATTTGTGACCAATGCGATCGTGGACCGGCTCCGTGCGAGCGGCAGATTCGCCGACGTGAAAATCTATGACGGGCGTTCGGATGTAGATTTCATCCTGAGCGGACGCCTGGAAAAGCTCGAGGAAGTGGATTACGAAGGCGGGGTTCGAGTCAAGGTCGCCCTTTCCGCGCAGATGACAGAGCTTCGTTCCAGTCAAACAGTTTGGGCCAACGGCGCGTCCGAAACCGCTAACGTAAGCGAGCGAACCATACCCGCGGTTGTGGCCGAAATGAGCCACGCGATGGATCGCGCGATCCAGAAGCTGCTGGCAACGCTTCCTGTTTCCACGACAACCAGCCTGGAACCACCGAACCCCACACCAATTTTCGCGAACTTCGCGAATTCGCGAAGATATCCCGGATCTGTGATGCGCTAATCCATGGGTTTTAAAGGGCTTACCGATTGGCGCTTATATTGCAATGATAAAGCCGAATGACTAATTCGGAGAGAAGACAAAAGGAAAAGGAGCAAAGCTATGGACAGAATGCTGGTGGTTGTGTTTGATACGGAACCCAAAGCGTACGAAGGAAAAAAGGCGCTTAGTCAATTGGAAAGCGAGGGCAGCATTGTCGTTTACGCCTACGCCGTCGTTGGCAAGACTGCCGATGGCACCACAACGGTAAGGCAAAGTGATGATCCTGGACCCCTCGGGACTCTGCTCGGAACCTCCTTGGGAGCCCTCATCGGCCTTCTCGGCGGGCCAGTCGGCCTCGCGGTTGGCACTGTTGCGGGGTTGGTTGGCGGCAGCACGGTGGACATCAACAACGCCAGGGTTGGCGAAGACTTCATTGATGACGTGAAACAGCAACTGGTGCCCGGCAAGTTCGCCCTGGTCGCGGAGATACAGGAAGACTGGACGACGCCGGTGGACACCCGCATGGAAGCGATCGGTGGAAAGATATTCCGGCGGGCGCTGTCAGAAGTGAAGCATACGATTCACGAAGAGGATGTGGCGGCCATGAAAGCCGACATGGCGCAAATGAAGGCCGAACAAGCCCAAGCGCACGCCGACCGGAAAGCCAAGCTCCAGGCGAAGATCAATCAGCTCGACTCCAAGATCCAGGCACGCTTGGAAAAATCCAAGCAGCGACGCCTGACATCGGAGGCCCAGGAAAAGGCCAAGGTCGAGGTGCTTGAGGCCAAGGCCGCCGCTTTGAAGGCCAAGGCGGCAGAGACACACAATTAGCAACTGAGGCACTATCGGTCCGTGCTTCAACCGGTGTGGGTGAAGGGGGATGGCAAATTAGTTGATAGAGTCCCATGATGATTCGTCGATACCCCTGCATTTTCCTCCTTCCCCACGCCGGGGTCCTCGCCGCTCTGGTATTTGCCATTCCCCCGCTGCGGGCGCAGCAATCACCTCCGTCCGCCGCGCCTCCCGAAGCGCAGGAACAGCAACTTTTAGCCTTGTTATCGCCGTCCTCCGCTGACCCGAAGGAAAAACCGAAGACGCCAGACATAACGACTCGTGAACAGCAGACCGGAACGTCCAACGAGCGCCTCTTCTGGGTTCTTCCCGATTTTTACCTTATCGAAAACGTCCAGAGCCTTCCTCCGCTCAGCGTCGGCGCCAAATTCAAAGTCTGCGCGCGCAGCTCCTTCGATTACATCGAATACCCCGTCTACGGCATGCTTGCCGGCATCAGCCAGGCGGAAAATGCCGAGCCGGGTTACGGCCGGGGCGCCGCAGGCTACGGCAAGCGCTACGGCGCGGCCTTCGCCGACGGCACCATCGAGGGCTTCATGACCGGCGCAGTCCTCCCTTCGATCCTGCGGCAGGATCCTCGCTACTATCAACTCGGCAAGGGAGGCTTTTGGCGCCGCACCGGCTACGCCATCCGTTGCATCTTCGTTACCCGCGCCGATTCGGGGAGAATTCAGTTCAACTCTTCCGAAATTTTCGGCAGTGCTCTTTCCGCCGGCATTTCCACCTACAGCTATCATCCCAGCAAGCAACGGACGGTGCGGAATTCATTGAGTGTGTGGGGCACGCAAGTCGGGTACGACACGATTTCTATTGTCTTTAATGAATTCTGGCCCGATATTCACCGCCATTTCAGCAAGAAGTGAACGCATTGCGTGATCGCAGATGCGGAAGGTCATCACCCCACATTATTTTTCGCGAACTTCGCGAATTCGCGAAGAAATTGCGGCCCCTGTGATGCGCGAAGCCGAGTGTTTTGAAGGGCTTACTATTGGCGCTTGCATTGCAATGGTTGAGTCGAAGACTTGCTGGGACGAAAGACAGAGGAAAAGGAGCAATGCCATGGACAGAATGCTGGTAGCGGTCTTTGACACGGAAAGCAAAGCGTACGAAGGGAAGAAGGCGCTTCATCAATTGGATAACGAGGGGAGCATTGTGGTCTACGCCTCCGCCGTGGTGGGCAGGAATGCCGATGGCACCACAACGGTGAGGCAAAGTGACGACCCGGGACCGGTCGGGACTCTGATCGGAACTTCCTTGGGAGCCCTCATCGGTCTTCTGGGTGGTCCGGTCGGCGCCGCGATTGGCGCGGCTGCGGGGCTAGTTGGCGGTAGCGTGGTGGACCTGAACAACGCCAGGATTGGTGAAGACTTCGTTGATGACGTGAAACAGCAACTGGTGCCCGGCAAGTTCGCCGTGGTCGCGGAGATTCAAGAAGACTGGACGACTGCGATCGACACCCGCATGGAGGCGATCGGTGGAACGGTATTCCGGCGGGCGCTGTCAGAAGTGAGGCATACGGTTAATGAGGAGGACGTCGCGGCCATCAAAGCCGACCAGGCGCAAATGAAGGCAGAGCATGCCAAGGCGCACGCCGAGCGGAAAGCCAAGCTCCAGGAAAAGATCAACCAGCTCGACTCCAAGATACAGGCGCACCTCGAGAAGTCCAAGCAGCGACGCAAGGCGTCGGAGGCCCAGGAAAAGGCCAAGGTCGAGGTGCTTAAGGCCAAGGCCGCCGCTTTGAAGGCCAAGGTCGCAGAGATTCATAATTAGCAACCGATGCAATGCCGGCCGCGTGTTGCAGCCATGGCCAGCGCAGTGGGACTTTTCATGTCTCGAAGAGGGAAACATGACTGGCAAGATGAAGACGCGCCGAAGGCAGAAGACGGACCGCCGATACCGGGGAGGTGAGTGATGCGGCTGAGAGGCGCGGACCAAAAAAACGGGATACAACCTGGCGGTGTTCCTCGGGGGAAAGCGCTCCTGGTGAACGAATATCCTGAAGATCTTCAATTTTATTCCAACATCCTCGAAGTATATGGATATAAGGTCCGATCTTGCAGCTCTTATTACCAGGGAGTCCGCTGCCTGGGGGAGGAAGTCTTCGACTTTGTTATCGTGAGTCAGGGGACTCCCAACTTCGAAGGGAGCTGGGTGCTGATGCGCGCGATAGAGGTGAACCCCAGCCTGCCCGTCTTGGTCGTGGCGCGGGCGCTTGACCTGGACTGCTATTCGGAAGCCATGCAATTGGGGGCGATGGATTATTTGGTCGAGCCGTTGACGGTGTGGGAGATAGGCCGCCTGTTAGAAAACCCTCCGCTGGTTAAGGTCCTGAGAGATGGTTCGGAAATCGCAAGCCGAGGGGCTTGGAAGGATCAATTTGCGAGCGTGCAAATGGCGTTGGAGTAGTCGTGGAACGAGGCGCTCAAGCGCCAGCCCTCCGATGAACAGGGCTGATGGACTGGGGACGACTGAACGGCAAACTCTGAGCCGGGAGGCAGGCTATGGATACCACCATTGATCCGGGGAGCGTTCGCCAATGCGCTCACGAGCAGTGCAAGTGTAAAGTTTCATCCACAGATAGGTTTTGCAGTGATTACTGTAAGGACGCGGCGGAAATTGAAGAAATCGAGCTCCAATGTGCGTGTGGACACCCTCCATGCGCGCTGGACTGAAGGCAGGCTTGATGGGAAGTACGCAGTGAAGGCTCATGCTGCTGGGGAGAGATAAACTATGAATGCACTGGAACTGCTTCGAAAGACGGTCTTGTACGCCATCGTTGCGGCGTTGTGTCTGGCAGGGGCAAGAACTCTATCAGCGGCGCAAGGGCAAAAGCCGGACGAAGAAATGGAGATGGGCCAGCAGGTCTTCAACGAACTGAAGGCCAAGGGCGAAATCATCCAATCGTCCCCTCTGTACGATGTGTTGAATCCGATTACTGATGCCATCACTCGGGCAGCCCAGCCCCGCTACAATCACCCCTTCAAGTTTTACCTGGTGCACGAACCTAAGCCGAACGCGTTCTCAGCCCCGGGCGGCAACGTGTATGTCGTCGACTCGCTCCTGTATTTCGTAAAGAATACGGACGAGCTCGTGGGGACGCTGTGTCACGAGGTCTCCCACACCATTCATCACGACACTATGAATTTGATGGAAGAGGAGGAGAGAGTCGCGGAGCGGGAAATCGCCGCCGCCGTGCTTCTGGGCGCCAATCGCCTCCAATTGCTGGGGATCGTCCTGCTGGGGAAGCTTCATTCCCTAAGCTACTCGCGCGAAGATGAGTCACGAGCGGATCTGACGGGCGCCGATATTTGCGCCACCACCGGATATAACCCCTACGGGTTGGTGTGGCTCTTTCAAGATTTCCAGAATGCCAACATGGGGGATGTGCCGCAGCTTTTGTCGGACCATCCCGGCAATCAGCAACGCGTCGACGCACTCAAGAAGCATTTCCGCGAAAAACCCTCAGTATTTGGGAAGTTCAACTCTGATCCCAGGTCGGCGAAAGCGATTTCGGTTCCGAAGAATTCCGCCGAGGTATTCTTGCATTGAAGGCGGGCAAGGCGCTACCTCACGCCTCGAGCCGCCGGTAGCGATATGTAAAATACTCAATTTGCGAAGGGAGTAGGACAATGGCGACAATGTCTGATCTGTTTACGGCGGGGATAGATGAAGTTAAAAAATCATGGGGCTGGTTTCTGGTGATCGGCGTCCTGCTGATAATTCTTGGCGTCACGTGCATCGGCAAGGCGCAGACGGCCACCCTTTTCTCGATCCTGGTATTGGGCTGGGTCCTGGCGATCAGCGCGGTGTTCTGGCTCATCAATGCTTTTCGTGCCATCACGGTTCCCGTATTTTTCTTGTACCTGCTGAACGCGATCCTTCGTGGAGCGGTCGGATACCTCCTGATTCGTCACCCGGACGCGGGGGCGGAAGGAGTGACCATGGTTCTCGCTGCCCTCTTCATCGTGGGAGGGCTGTTCCGCGCGGCCGGGGCGGGTGTTATTCAGTTCCCCGGGTGGGGGTGGACGGTATTTGCGGGCGTAGTCGCCGTCGGTCTCGGCGTCTACCTATTGGCCACTTATCCTTCAGCTAGCACCTATTTCATTGGTATCGCGATCGGCGTGGATCTCATCTTTGACGGCGGGGCCCTGGTAGCTTTCAGCGCCGCTATTCACAGCTTGCCTTAAGCACATGGCTGGCAAGGCACGGGCCAGTGTAGCGCGGCAGAGCCACAATCAAACGTGTAGAGGCCAACGGCGCTGACCCTGAGCCGAACGCCGTTGGCCCCTACGAAATCAGCGTAGATTTTTGCCCAAAAAAAGAATTTACGAGGTTGCCTTGCAGGGGGCGGATATCGAGAAGAGAGCAGCATGTTCAGAGTCGACGATCGTACCGGCAATGTCGTTACTACTGTGGCGCTCTTCGTGATCGCGGCGACCATCCTCTATATTGCGCGCGGGGCATTCCTCATCTTGCTGCTCTCTGTGCTCTTTGCCTACTTGCTCGAACCGGGTGTCGCGTGGGTACAACGGCATTCGCGCCTGGGCCGGAAAAGCCGTACCTGGGCGATCGTCGTGGTTTACTTGATCGTGACTCTGGTGCTGGGCAGCGTGGGGTACAAGTTGGGTCCGCACATTGCGGCGCAAATAAGGAACCTGCATGCGGCCATCCCCGAGATCTTACAAGACCTTTCCAGTGGAAAGCCTCCCGCGGGTCTGGGGGGCAAGCATGCCTTGCGCGCCGACCAGCAACAATGGATACATGATCTGCTGGCTCGTAACCGTGACTTCATCGCCCAAGTCTTCGAGCGGAGCGCGAAGTCGATAGCGTATGTCGCCGCGAGCGCCATTTGGCTTTTACCCATTCCCATTCTCGCTGCCTTCATCTTGCGAGATGGGCGGCCGATGGCGGATGCTATGATCGAAGCCGTTGAACCGGGACGGGACACCCTACTCAAACGAATCCTGCGAAGGATTGATACGATGCTGGGCAAGTTCATGCGTGCCCAACTCGCCCTGGCGGGCCTCTCCTTCGCTTTCTATAGCGTCGCGATGCTGGCGCTGAGATTCCCCTACGCGATTGCTCTGGGCCTTCTGGGAGGCGCTCTGGAATTCCTTCCCATGGTGGGATGGATCATTTCGGCCGCGGTCATTCTGACGGTCGGTTTCCTGACCCATTCGCCTTGGATCTGGATGGCGGCATTGGTGGTGGCCTGGAGGCTCGTGCAGGATTATGTGAATTCGCCGCGCATCATGGGTAACAGCTTGGAGCTACAGCCCCTGACCGTGGTGTTTGCGCTCATGGTGGGAGGCCAAGTGGGAGGGATTGCGGGGGTGTACCTCTCGGTACCGGTTGCCGCTGTGCTGCGAATCGTGTGGCTGGAATATTTCTCGGCGCGGGACTCCTCGACTGCCTCCTCCGATCAGCCGCTCATGCAGGTGAAGGGATGAACTTACGGCGCCGCCTTCGCCATAGTGGGCATTATCGGATTGCTCCTGCTCATTCCAGGAAGAAAGATCAATCAACCCGCTACTGAAACCCTGGGCTGACAATCATCCACATCCATTTTAACGAGATTCGCGAATTCGCGAGGAAATCGCGTCTTTAGAGGTGCCGTTTCGTCGTGTTTTCAAGAGCATAGGTTTGGCCTCGGTATTGCCTAACCCCAAGGAGAGATCGAGGAGGAAAGTCACAAGAGTGATGAAGACTCACGATCCAATCCACTGCTAGTTAGTCCAAAGGAGGACTTATGGCTGACAAGACGAACAAAACGGTTTTTGTCTACGTCGCATCTTATGGGAGTCTCGACGATGCGAAGGCAGACTACGAGGGGGTGAAACAGCTTTATTTTGACGGGGTGATCGGAGTGTACGATGCGGCAGTTATCAGCAAAGACGCAACCGGTCAGGTGAAGGTTAACAAGACCGAAATGCCGACGCAGTATGGGGCATGGGGTGGCCTGGCAGTGGGAGCGCTGGTCGGCATCTTCTTCCCGCCTTACCTGGTGTGGGAACTTGCGGCGGGGGCCGGTGCGGGAGCCCTAATCGGGCACTTTTGGGCAGGACTTTCCCGTTCTGATCTGAAGCAGATCGGGGACACACTTCAGGCGAGCACGGCAGCCCTGATCGTGATCGGCAGGTCGAGACTGCAAGAGGCTCTGGCGAGCGCTACCAAGCATGCCGTGAGGCAGTTTGAGAAAGAACTGAGCACCGACGTCGACGCCTTTAGCAAAGCCCTGACGGAGACCGTCAACCAATCGCTGAAGGCCGCTCAATGAGAGATTCTGAATGAAGCTTGGGAGTGCAGTCTGCCGTGGCGGACCGCACTCCGAAGCGGGCCCTGTCTGCACAAGCCCCTGCGGCTGGCAGGGGATCGTGATATTCCTTGTAACGACGGGGCTAAGAAAGAAGGCCGCGGATGAAATCGAATATCAAACTGGGAACAATCCACGGAATCGAGATCGGACTTCACTATAGCTGGTTCATCATCGCGGCCCTGATCGCGTTCTCCCTCGGCGAACATTTCCGTCAGGTCAACCCGAACTGGAGCACAAACCAGATCTGGACCATTGCGTTGTTAACCGCTGTCCTGTTTTTCGTCAGCCTCCTGTTGCATGAGCTCTCCCATTCACTGGTGGCCCAGACCCGCGGGTTGAAAGTCAAATCGATCACCCTGTTCGCGCTCGGCGGTGTTTCTCAAATCGAGGGCGATGCCACCGACGCGAAGACAGAATTCTGGGTCGCGATCGCCGGGCCGATTGCCAGCCTGGTTATCGGGTTTGGCTGCCTCGCCCTCGCCGCCGGCCTTGGCTGGCGACGTCCGGCCGAGCCACGGACTGGCGTGACCGCGGTCCTGGTGTGGCTGGGATATATCAACGTTGCTCTCGCGGTCTTCAACATGATTCCTGGCTTTCCGCTTGATGGTGGCCGGGTGCTGCGCTCGATCGTGTGGGCGATTACCAAGAACGCCGATAGGTCCACTCGCATCGCCGCGCGCATCGGCCAATTCGTGGCCTTTCTATTCATTCTCGATGGGATATGGCAATTTTTTAGCGGCGCCGGGTTTGGCGGCCTGTGGATTGCATTCATCGGGTGGTTTCTGATGGATGCGGCCAAAGCCAGCTACGCCCAGGTGGAGATTACAGCCGCGTTTCAGGGAATGCGTGTTTCCTCGTTGATGTCGCGTGACTGCATCACTGTGAACCGCGGCATGAGTTTGCAGGAGTTTGTTGATACATACCTCCTGAAGACCGGCCAGCGCTGCTACGCTGTGGAGGACCAGAGTCTCCTGGTGGGCCTCATTACCCCACGCGATGTTGGCGCTATTCCGCGTGAGCTTTGGGACAAGACTACCGTGCGCGACGCTATGCGCCCGCTGGCAAAACTGCATATCATCACTCCTGACACGCAGGTTCTGGATGCGCTGAAGCTAATGGCCGCCAACGATGTCAACCAGCTACCGGTGGTCGCCAATGGCACTTTGCAAGGGGTTGTCTCCCGTTCCCAACTCATGCAGCTATTGCAGGCTCGGTCGGAGTTGCATCTCCCGACCACCCAGTATCCGCCAATTACCGCGCATGGGTAGCGAAGCAGACACGCTGTCACTCGTTCCTTTGGCGAAACTGGTGAAAGAGTCCAAGAGACAAGAGATCGACAAAAGCGTCAAGATTCGCGGCCCGTCTGCCATAGATCCGGTGGAAGGGGCGTCGCCGGTGGCTCCAATATGCTCTGGGAGCGTTTAGGTTTTGAACGATCCGTCGTGTCGGACAGAAGTTGTTGCCTGGCAAATGGCGCGTGTATTGCATTGATGAACCGGAGGGACTCCTTCGAAGTCCTTTTAAAGAATGCGAACACTAACCGCATGCGACACAAAAAAACCTCGCGGCGCCGTCCTCTCGCGGTGCGCAATTCTAATTACCATTGTCTTCGCGACGAATCTTGTTGCATCAGCCCGATCCATTCTATCTAGGCACAAAACTGCGCCGCGTCACCCGGCCACTTCGAAGCAGCCGCGCGAGTCCAAAAGTCCCCGTTTCCCCTTACCCTTCACGCCTCTGAAACCGCAGACGCTGGAGGCACCCTATCAACCTTTCACATCTCGCCAAAGTCTCCGCTGGTTTACTACAACTACGTTGGACCCATCAGATCTGGTAGGAGGGATTTTCGATGCCGCCTTCGGAACCGCTCCTAATCGGCCGAAAGAATATGGGCCGCATTGGGGAGGTTTTGGAGACCGCTTCGGAATGGGCATGACCCGCAGCGTCACGGGAAATGCCATTGAAGCAGGTGTTGGCCTCATGCTACGGGAAGATCCGCGCTATTTTCGCGTGCCCGACCGGCCCTTCAAGGCTCGCGTCGGAAATGTAGTACGGCTGGCGTTTGCTGCCCGGAGCGGCGGCGGCAACTTCGGGCCCGCCTATGCCCGCTACATGGCGATTTTCGGGGATAGCTTCCTCTCCAACACCTGGCGGGTTCACAGCGAAGCCAATACGCAGGACGCGTTGCTGCGCACGGCGGAAGGCTTCGGCGGACACCTGGCCGGCAATGCCTTTGAGGAATTCTGGCCCGGCGTCAAGAAACGCATTTTTCGTCTGAGATAGAAGGAGTGACACCGTGAATGAAGAGAATGCGGGGGCAAGGTCATTCGCAGTGACGGCCAGCGCGCAGTTGCAGAGAATCAAGCGGCAGACTGAGGAGATCGAAGCTCGGACCAAAAGGAAGGCGGAGTAATGCGGTTCCTCCCCAGCCACTTCAGAGTGCGCTCCCGTTGCTGCCTATTTCCGCTGTGCATTTTACTTCTGGCCGTCATTCCCGTTGCGACTGTCCGCGCCGAGCAGTGGCAAAAGCTCAACCCCCAGGGGTACGTCAACGACTTTGCCGGAGTGCTCAACGCCACAACGGTGGAGAAACTTACTGAGGTGAGTACGGAGGTCGATCAAAAAGCCAAGGCCCAGATCGCGGTGGTCACGATCAAGACTCTGGAGGGTGACCCGGTGGAAGACTTCGCCAATCACCTTTTCCAGAAGTGGGGCGTGGGGTACAAGGGGACGGACCGTGGCGTGATGGTCCTGCTGGCCACTGATGATCACAAGTACTGGACCGAGGTCGGCTACGGGCTCGAACCCATCCTTCCGGACGGCAAGGTGGGCGGCTTCGGACGCAGCATGGTTCCGTTGTTGCGCCAGGGCGATTACAACGGCGCCGTCCTGCAGATGGTGAGCCAGATCGCGGAGGTGATTGCGCAGGACAGCCACGTTTCCCTGGATAGCTTGGCCGACCTCCCTGCGGCCGCTCCTGCCGCCCCCGAGGGTGAGGTGCAGGAAATACACCTGACAGCCGGACAGCGCATTCTTCTTTATATCGTCCTCCTCGTCGGGGTGCCCATCTTATTCTGGTTCTTGTCCAAAGTCGGAGGACGCCGAGGGGGCGGCTGGGGCGGGGGTGGTTTTGGTGGAGGCGGTGGAGGCTTTGGCGGTTTTGGTGGAGGTTCCTCGGGTGGGGGCGGAGCCGGCGGAGGCTGGTAGCAAATCCTCATACCGAGAGAATTTAGAGGAGGAAGGTCATGAGAATACTGCTGGTGGTAGTGGGATTTCTGGTGCTGATGGGCCTGATCATTGGAGGGGCTTACGTCAGCAGCCGAAACGAAATGGTCCGCAAAAATGAAGCCATCAAACAAGCCTGGGCACAGGTCGATGTGGTGCTCGAGCGGCGCGCCGACCTGATGCCAAACCTCGTGGAAACGGTGAAGGGTTATGCGAAGCAGGAGCAGAAAGTGTTTGGAGACGTCGCCAATGCCCGCGCCGGCTTGCTGAATGCCCGCACACCCGCCGACAAAATCGCCGCCAATGGCCAGTTGGATAGCGCCCTGGGCCGGCTGCTGGCCATCGTTGAGAACTATCCTGATCTCAAATCCAATCAGAACTTCCTGGCCCTGCAAGACGAGCTGACAGGAACCGAAAACCGCATCGCCGTCGAACGCCGCCGATATAACGAAGCCATCCAGGATTACAACACCTACATTGGCCTTTTCCCCAACAACATCTTTGCCGGGTGGGCTGGATTCCAACGGAATAATGACTATTTTGTCGCTTCCGAGCCCGCGCGCCAAGCTCCCAAAGTGGATTTCGGCACGCCGAAGCAGTGACCCCATCATCTTTTAGCGAAGTTCGCGAATTCGCGAAGAGATCGCGACCTTATGGTTCGCTTGTCGAAGTGTTTTCAAGAGCTTAGGTTTGGCCTTCGTATTGCCCAACCGAAGAGAGGGATCGAGGAGGAAAGTCACCGGCGTGACAAAAAACTCACGATCAAATCAATTCGCACAACGCGGAGAGGAAAATAATTATGCCAGAGCTGATCGTAGTTGGTTTTAAGAAAGATATGTACCGCGCCTCGCTGGTGCTCAACAATTTGCTCGACCTGAATGACGATTGGGTGGTTGATCTGCATGATGCCGTGGCCGTCTACCGTGATAACAAGGGCAAACTGCGTGTCGATCAAAGCTACCAGTTGACTACGGGAGAAGGCGCCGCGTGGGGCGGTTTATGGGGATTACTGATCGGGGCCACGCTGGCGATTCCGTTCACCGCCGGGGCAAGCTCGGCGGTAGCGGCAAGCGCTTTGGCGGCGGGAGCCCTGGGCGGGACGGGACTCGGACTTGGGCTGGGTGGCGTGGACGCGCACGCTGAGAAAAATGAGTTCGGCATTCCCGAGGATTTCGTTCAGAAGGTTGGGGCAATGATTCAGCCCGGCGATTCGGCAATCTACGCCATCCTGCGGGTAGGCGATCCTGAGGTCGTGGCCAATAAGTTCCGCGGCTACGGAGGCACCATCCTGCGCACGACGTTGAGCAAGGAGCAGCAGGCGAAGGTGGAGAAAGTCCTGGCCGGTGGCGCCTAGTGAGTCGAGGGTATCCAAGAGCTTAGCATTGGCCTTCGTATTGCTCAATGATGAACGAGGACCAGGAAGGAAAGTCACCGGCGTGACAAACATTCACGGTCAAATCAATTCACACAGGACGGAAGGGAGAACCATCGTGCCAGAGAAGACACCGACATTCGAAGAGAACGTCAGCGCGCAGTTGGAGAAAAGCAAATCGCAGATCAAAGAGATTGAAGGTCTTGCCAAAGGAATCGCATCACAAGCGGAAACCGATGCAATCAATGCTCTCAAGAATAAAAGGCAAGAGATCGAGAAAAAGTACCAAGAGCTGAAGACCTCGGCCAGCACCAAGGCCAAGGCTGCAATCGAGACGGACCTGGCCAAATTCAACGACTCGCTAGGACAAGTCGCCACGAAACTGAAAAACCTCGCGGCCTCGAAACCTCCGGCTCAACAGAAATAGGAAAAAGCAAGCTGCACGACTACTTGCCTTAACCAAACGTCGGGTCCCGCATCAACGACCGCCCGCGGAATGGTCAGACCCATTGCTTAAGAGTTTGAATTCACCGGGGGTGGGTTATCCCGGGCGGTCGCTTTCCAGCACGATCCGCCGCAGGAGGATCGCACCTGCGGCGTAGGATCCGTGCTTAGAACTCCAGAACCTGGGGTTGCCGGGCCCCCCATCTGCTCGCGGAAAGAGGAGGACATGACGGGAATCCTCAAGCTCGCCTACAAGCTGCTCGTCAACGACAAGGCGAAGTTTTCGGCATTGCTGGTCGGCATTACGTTTGCCGTTTATCTCATGATGTTTGTTACCTCGATGTTCAGCGGGGTCATGGTGCACGCGTCCGCCAATATCATTAACATTGGGGCACCCGTGTGGGTTATGGACCCATACGTTGAGACCGTGTCCAACTCGGTCGGCATGCCCGCTTACGTCCTGGATGCGGTTCGAAGCATGCAAGGCGTGAAATATGCCGTTCCTCTTTATTCGGGAGGGGCGCTGGTCAAGCTTACCGACGGAAACTATCAAACCGTCACCGTCATCGGGTTGGACGACACCAGCCTGTATGGCCGGCCCGAACTCTTGGAGGGAAAGATCCAGGATATTTATGCGGAGAATGGATTCATCGTGGTGAAGGATGCGGAGTTTTCCAAGCTCGAGAATCCCCACCTCGGCTCGGAGTTCGAGCTGAATGATAATCGTGGGGTCATCGTGGGAATCGCCAGGGTGGCGACTTCCGGCTTGTACGGCATCCCGACCCTGTACACGACGTACGAGCGGGCCATCCAATACATTCCCAATCCCCGCTTCACGATCTCGTACGTACTGGTTGAACCGAAGAGATCGAGCGATATCCCCCGGATCAAAGAGCAAGTCGAGGCGCTGGGCTACCGCGCACGAACCAAGGAAGAGTTTATGAAAAATACCGAGGACTTCTTCTTATACAAGACCGGCGGTGGCACCAACCTGCTCATTATGATGCTGATCAGCTTCACGGTCGGGCTGTCACTTTCGGGTCAGACATTTTACACGTTCATCCTTGAGAACCTGGAACGGTTCGGAGCGCTGAAGGCGATCGGTGCAAAGAACCGCGACCTTGTCGCTATGATTCTATTTCAGGCCACGTTCACGGCATTCACAGGCTTTGGCCTGGGGATCGCGCTGTGTGTGCTCTTGATCATCCTCGCTAAGGCCAGGCTTCCCAGCTATGCGGCCATGGTTACCTTCGGCAATTTAGGGATTTCTTTTGGAATGGTCGTGGTGATTGCCGCGGTCTCCAGCTATTTCGGGATCCGACGGGTTCTCAAAATTGAGCCATTCGAAATTTTCCGAGGATGAGATGGCGAAAATAGCCATTCAAGCGAGCGGACTGGTCAAATGGTTTGGCGAAGGCGAGGCCAAGACGATAGCGCTCCGCGAAGTCAGCCTGCAAGCTCAATTCGGGGAGATGGTTTATGTGGTGGGGCCCTCCGGCAGCGGGAAAACGACTTTGCTCAGCGTTCTCACCGGCATCCTTAAACCGAATGCTGGGAGAGTCTTGCTGGAAGATGTCGACATTTGGGGGTTGAATCCCGACCAGCTTGCCGACTTCCGGTTGGGGAAAATTGGTTTCGTATTTCAGGATTACCACCTTTTCCCCCGCTTGACTACGGCGGAGAACGCAGCGATTCCGCTGATCCTCCGGAGAAAGCCATGGAATGAAGCAATCCAAGAAGCGGAGAAGTACCTCGACATCGTGGGATTGAAGAGCCGCGCCGAATTGCCTCCCGTGAAGTTGAGCGGAGGAGAGCAGCAGCGCGTGGCCATTGCCCGGGCCATGAGCAGCCAGCCGGATATTCTGATTATGGATGAACCGACGGCCTCGCTGGATGGAGATACCGGCGTGGCGATTTTGAGTTTCGTACAAAAGAACGTCCTCAACAAAGATCGCTGCATTGTCGTCGTGACCCACGATGACCGGATTTTTCCGTTCGCGACGCGCATTTTGAATATGGAAGACGGCCGTCTTAAGAGGTCAGAAAAGAGCAATGCATGAAAAACAAGATGGTTTTCATCATCTCCTTCATCGGGGCCCTCAGTGGGATTGCGGCGGCAATCCTCTCCGGCATTACGGAACCTCCGCTGCCTCCGGCCTTTAATCCCGCGGCGAGTCCCTATCCGAGCGCGATCTATGCCGAAGGCATGGTGGAGAGCGCACAGACCAGTGGGGAGAACATCAACATCTATCCGGAAGTGGCGGGCACGGTCAAAGAAATCCTCGCTTCTGAGGGTCAGCAAGTCAAAACGGGCCAAGCTCTGCTTCTGATTGACGATTCGATCCAAAGAGCGACGGCGGAGCAGCAGGGTTCATCGGCAGAAGCTGCGGCGGCGCTCTTGCGAGAGCTGAAAGCGGAGCCGAGAAAAGAAACCCTCGATGTCGCTGATGCCCAAGTGGTTGCCGCCGAAGCCACCTTGAAAACCGCCCAGGACACGTTGCAGAAAGACCAAGCGGCTTATGAGATCGATCCGCGTTCGGTGAGCAAAGATGCGTTAGACAGCGCAATCAATGCCGCCGCGGTGGCGAAAGCGAATCTTATTGTTGCCCAAAAGCAGGACTATTTAACCAGGGCGGGAGCTTGGATCTACGACATTCAAAATCAGGAACGGCAGCAGCACGCATTGGCAAAGGCCTATGCTGCCTCCCGCGCCTTGCTCGGCAAGTATACCCTGCGAGCATCGCGGGATGGCGTGGTGCTTGCCATCAACACCATCGTCGGGAACTATGTATCCCCGCAGGGAGCTTATGACTCCTACACGCAGGGCGCGGATCCCGTTATTACCTTGGGGAGTTTACCGTCTTCTCTTCACGTTCGCTGCTACGTCGATGAAATCCTGGTCCCACGATTGCATTTGGGCTCCAAAATGATCGCGCAAATGACTATTCGAGGGTCGGATGTCAAGATTCCCTTGGAATTCGTCCGGGTGCAGCCGTATGTTTCCCCGAAAATCGAGCTCTCAGATCAACGCCAAGAGCGCGTGGATGTTCGCGTTCTTCCCGTGATTTTTAAAATCCAAAAGACGACTGAGAATCTCTATCCCGGTGAGCTGGTCGATGTGTACATCAGCGAATGAGGGTGTGAAGAAATCGGCGTCGCTATTTGTAGCGGCGGTCTCCGACCGCCGGCTGTCATGAAGATAGCCGCCCTGCTCAGATGAGGAGGGGAATTACCTCGAGAGGAACGCTAAATGGAACGTCACATCAGGAAGGGCCGGAGCGGTTTGCCGGTCGCACTAGCGGCGATTCTTCTGCTGGCCATGGGATGCAGCGTTGGTCCTAAGTATGTGCGTCCAGCAGTTCCAAGCCCGCCAGCTTATAAGGAGACTCCACCGGCCACGGCGAAGGGATCGGAGATTTGGCACGCGACCCAGCCGCGAGACGGCACAAACCGCGGGAACTGGTGGAAGGTATTCAACGATCCGCAATTGAATGAATTGGAAGAGAAGGCGAGTTCTTCCAGCCAGGAAATCGCAGCGGCGGCGGACAACTTTCTGGCAGCGCGGGCCCTAGTTCGTGAAGCGCGCTCGCAATATTTCCCGACCGTGACCGCCAATCCGAGCATCCTCAATTCCCGCCCGTCGCCAGCACAATTCGGCGGCCTTAAGGCGGGAAGTTCCGCGGTGGCCGGATTTTCCGTCAAATCGTACACCGACTACTCGCTGCCTTTTGATGCCTCTTGGGAACCCGATTTCTGGGGACGCATTCGGAACACTGTGCGGGGCAATATTTACGCTGCACAAGCCAGTGCCGCCGATCTTGAGAACGTTCGCCTGACGATCCATGCGGAGCTCGCCGCCGATTACTATGAGCTGCGCGCCCAGGACTCCCTGAAAGAGTTGTTTGATTCCACAGTCACCGCCTACCAGGATGCTCTCAATCTCACGCGCACTCAATACCGGGCTGGCCTCACCTCCGATGAAGCGGTGGCGCAAGCGGAGGCTCAGCTAAAATCCGCACAAGCTCAGGACACAAACCTGGGGATCCTGCGTGCCCAGTATGAGCACGCTATCGCGGTGCTGATTGGCCAACCGGCCTCGTCATTCTCTCTGGGGCGGAACGCGTGGGCAGCAAATCCTCCCGCCATTCCGGTTGGGATTCCCTCCGAGCTTCTCGAGAGGCGCCCGGACATTGCGGCTGCGGAGCGTTCCATGGCGCAGGCGAACGCAGAAATCGGGGTAGCCAAAGCAGCCTATTTCCCGGCGATCCTGCTTAGCGCGTCCGGGGGATTTGGAAATTCATCGGCCGCGAGCTGGTTTACCTGGCCAAGCCGCTTTTGGTCAGTGGGCCCCAGCCTTGCCGAAACTATCTTTGATGCCGGATTGCGCAAGGCGACCGTCCAGCAGTACCGCGCGACCTACGACCAAACCGTCGCCAACTATCAGCAAACGGCACTCACGGCATTTCAGCAGGTCGAGGACAATCTCGCGGCGCTCCGAATCTTGTCGCAGGATATCGATCAACAGGATGCCGCGGTGCAAGCGGCGACGAGAAACTTTCAGGAAGCTGATGTCCGGTATAAGGCTGGTCTCGATCCCTACCTGAATGTGATCACGGCGCAAACCACTTTGCTAACCGACCAACAAGCGGCGGTAAATTTTCGAATGCAACAAATGGTGGCGAGCGTTCAATTGATCATGGCGCTGGGTGGCGGATGGGATTCCTCGCAGATTCCCTCCGAGAGGGAAGTGGGAAGGCAGCCTGTGCCCGGACCGAGGGCCCAACGCTGAACCATTTGTCGGCGCAGGAACGGGGGGCGAATTGAACGCCTCCTGTGGCCGGTTGATTTTTCGGGAATTCTCGGGCGAATGCGTATCGTCAGGCGCGATGACTAGCTCGCCATTATCGCAGAAATGAGGAATGTCATGCGTTTTCTAAAGATGCTTTCATTGACTTTCATTGTCCTGCCGCTGCTGCTTGCTCAGGCTCCATCCGGCGGTGACGAATACTGGCCAAAGGAGATCGATACCGACAACATTCACCTGGTTCTCTACCAGCCGCAAGTGGACAGTTGGAAGGGTAACCGGATCGAGGCCCGCTCCGCCGTGATTGTCACATTCAAGGGAGACACGACCCAGATCTTTGGCACCGTCTCGATCAGCGCCAGAACCGAGGTCGATGAAGAGGCGCGACTGGTTGCCTTAGAGGATATCGACGTTAAGGAAGCCAACTTCCCGTCGGCATCCTCGCTGCAAGGAAAGTTACGGAATGCAGTTCGAGAGAGTGTTCCAACCTGGCCGCGGACCATATCGCTCGACCGGCTCCTGGCGGACCTTGCCATCACCCAAACTGAGACCCAGGCCGAAACGATTCGCTTGAAGAACGATCCGCCCAGGATCATTTTCAGCAAAGCGCCGGCCGTATTGATCCTGATCGACGGCGATCCCGTGTACCGCGGAGTCGAAGGCACGCCTTACACGCGGGTCGTTAACACCCCCGCGCTGCTGTTGTTCGATTCTACCGCTGGGACGTTTTACCTCGACGGCGGGAGTTGGTGGATGACCGCGTCGTCATTGACAGGGCCGTGGATCGCGACGGCGAACCCACCCACGGATCTTGTGGAGATCAAGCAGGAACTGACCAAGGACGAAGAAAAGGAACCTGCCGAAACTGCCGCCGCGCCCCCGGGAAATCCGCCGGTGGTTTACGTGAGCATGGTTCCTGCCGAGTTGCTGGTCACGCAAGGAGACCCGGCCTACGCTCCCATCGGGCAGACCCCTCTGCTCTATGCCACGAACTCCGATAATGACATCTTCATGGATACGAGGTCGCAACAGTATTACACCCTCCTCGCTGGCCGGTGGTTCCGCGCCAATTCCCTGGAAGGAACGTGGGAATGGGTGCCAGGAGAGAAACTGCCGGGCGATTTCAGTCGAATTCCCCCGGAGAGCCCCAAGGGGCATGTTTTGGCCTCGATTCCGGGCACCGAACAGGCTCAGGAAGCCGCCATCGCCAATCAGATTCCCCAAACCGCCACGGTCCGGCGCAGTGAAGCCAAGCTGGACGTCAAATACGACGGGCCACCCCAGTTCCAGCC